>ENA-OQLI01000672-OQLI01000672.1-human-gut-metagenome-genome-assembly--contig:-NODE-672-length-36548-cov-10.491667_pt1 | contig 36548 bp, 36 predicted proteins | sample MGYA00242805_ERZ504812 | MGnify/ENA primary metagenome ERZ504812 (study PRJEB26092, sample SAMD00036430) | human gut metagenome | host: Homo sapiens | study: EMG produced TPA metagenomics assembly of... | reverse complement strand
TAAAGCGTTCCTCAGCTTCCGGTTCCGGTACCGCTCGCCAATATATGCCGCTGTGAATACGGCGCTCCATACCGCCAGAACGATAAACGCCACTGTCATTTCTGTGCTCATGTGCTTGTCCTCCTTTTTTCATCAATTTTTCGTTTGAGTTCACTTATTAATTGATTTTCTGTCATTCCTAAAATGGAAGGTAGGAGTTTATTGAAGTCCATTGCCACGGGAACGACTTTAAATTTTGGTTCCACGAAATACTTCCTTTCCGCCGCCTGAGTGCGGCTGTTTTTATTTGTGTACAAAATATTTGCAAGTGTCATAACCATACTTCAATTTAAGCCTTGGCGTTGCACAATGGCCTGAATTTGCATATTCTCCGTTTAGAAAAAAATGAGCGTAAAAGTGTTTGCAGTTTACGCACAACGGAGCGGTTGGGTCTTTTGCTAAGTAAAGGTCTCGTCTTTGGCTGACATTCATTGGTAATTCCTCCCTTTTTATACTCAAATTGGGTATTTATTTCTATTTGAATTATACGTACAATTTGAGTATGTGTCAAGAGATTTTTTTAGGAGGATATTAAAATGTTTCATGACAGACTTCGAGCCACAAGAATTAGTAGAGGATATACCCTACAAAAAGTTGCGGACGCTCTCGGTATTCCATTAAGAACTTATCAAAATTACGAAGGTGGGAAACGTGAGCCAAATTTATTATTGTTAGTTGATATTGCAGATTTTTTACAGGTTCCTACCGATTTTCTCCTGGGGCGTGACGATTATTTGGAGTTTCTCGGAGTATCCGTTGATGTATCCCTAGCATGTCCTCCAAGGCGTCCCAAACCTGAAAAGAACCGTTAAGTTTTTCATATTCTATTTTCTGATAGTGACCTAATGTTAATCCTAATTTATCTGCCATAGCCTGCTGTGTCATACCAGCGGCTTTTCTTGCCTTGCGTAGATTTTCTCGCATTGTATCACCACGCTTTCTCTGTGCTATTCTGATTGCCCGTCCTCATTATCATCAATGGCTTCAATCGCAGAAATAATGCCGTTGTTAATACTTTGCTGAATTTCAGTGTCATTTTTGACCGATTCGTTTGTACGATATATCTCTTTTCCATCACAAAAAAGTGAAACCGTTTCATCTTGCCGTTCTTGTAACGCAACTACGAGGGCGGCTATTTTTTTCAACTTCTCTAATTCCTCGAGTAGTTTCTGCTGTTGCTTCCATAATTGCTTTAAGTCAAAGCTGTGCATTATTTGAACTATGGCAATTAAAATGACAGATATTGCATTACAAATAATGTATGTTTGCAATTTTTTATCCCACTTCCTTTTTGTAATTCTGATTGCCTATCCTCACAACGACTGGTAAAATATTGATAGAAAGGACGTGAACGACATGACCATACAATCCTTAATACTTTTAAGGGCTTTGAAGAAAGTACAAATCAGTGAAAATAGAAATGTCTTTGTGGATCATGATGCTCTGGAAATCAAAACTGTCCATTCCCCCAATAAACCATGCAAAACACTTAGCATAAAGAAATACTCAGATTCCTATGAAGCTGTTCTTCAATATCTAAAGAAAAACGGATTAATTGAAGTAACAGGCCCATTTCAAAATGTTGTCACGGTGGTTCATAGCGGCTGGAAATATTGGCAGACATTTTTCTCACACGCAGGCCAATTTCTTGTTAAATCCGTTGTCGTTCCCATCGTCGTATCAGCCATTACTACTTTAGTGACATTATGGATTACAGGTTAAATAACGCCCTTACACTTCAAGATAAAAAGTGTTGATAGAAAACTAACCAATACAGAGATAAGCAACTCTGTTATCCATTTGTTGGACTTTTCAGTCTTTTCCTCAATTTGTTTTTCTGGATCGGTCAATTTTATCACTCATTTCGTTTGTCTAATCAGTTTCTATCCAATGCATTCTTGATGAGAAAAATCAGATTGGATATGATGGTAAGTATTCCTAAGATTAAGGCAATGTCCATTTTGTCCGTTGTTATCACCCCCGCTTTCTTTTCGTTCTGCTTCGCCCAGTTCCTTGACTAATGGGGAATAGGCGTAGTATTCTTTGCTTGTACTTATCAACTTGATAGATGGAGGTAAATATGACACAGGAACAAATAGAAATGTTGAAACGTTCGTTAAGTGGCGTAGATTTGCTTTTGTGCAACCAGAAAGAAAAGGCAATCGTCCGCTTTCTGATTTCGCAAGGTCTCTGCGAAAAGCCTGTTGCACTGAATCAGACCGTCATATATACCAGCGAAGCAGGAAAGGCGTATCTGCATTCACAAGAACAAATACTCGAACAACAGGCCAAGAACGAGCGCCAGCAAAGATTTGATAATAAGATTTCTGTACTGTCTGTGCTTATACCTCTTATAACTTTTATCATCGGCGTACTGATTGAACATTGGGTAGGTCTTATCGATTCTTTTCTTTCTCTCTTTCAATAAATTCGTTCCCCTTTTACCCGGATTCCTTTTCGTCCTCATAGAACCGTGTCCAGTCGAAATACACTTTTCCAAGCAAAAACCAAAAAGTAAATAACTACCAGCTGAGCGTGGTGTTAGCGGCACTGCGTTCAAATTTTTGTGTAATTGTTCCCCGAATTTCTATGTGGTATTATTACAACAAGAAAGGGGGTGATTTGCTGAGTAATCAATACCAATACCAAACGGGCGATAAGCCGCCGGAGGGAACTTATGTCTGTATGCAGTGTGCAGATAATCCCCAAACGGTTATAGTTCCTGAAATGTGCGAACGCTTGCCAGAGTGTCCGCACTGCGGCCATACCTATTGGTATAAGGTGTAATGCGGGAGGCGGTGACCTATTCGTTGCCGCCTTTCTCCAACGAAAAAGCAAAAACGTTGCAGGCCTTTATTAAATATTCCTGCTTTTCCTCTATAGATAAACTGTTACTTTCGATTAATTTTATAGTGTTTATGTACAACTTATTTAACAGTATGTTTTGTAGATGTTTTGGTGCCATTTGAATCACCCCTCTCGTTCATCGTCGGTTGAGAACAACTCAATATATTGAATTTTTGAGCGGATTATTTTAAAACAAACTCACAAAACAGAGTAAACAATAAACATAAAACTGACACTACTAATGCCACATCTGAAACTGTTATTTTGGTGCGCTTCATTGTTTTCCCCCTATTTTTCATTGTCGGTTGAGAACCCGAATAAAATGTCAGGTGTAGTTCTGATTTGCACCTTCCTCGTAAATATAGTAGAATGCAAAAGGAGGGAGGTGATCTAATTGAACTTACAGGAACAAGCTAAAATTATTGCATTAGCTAAAATGTGCGGAATAACCGGTTCTAACGAAGAAATACTTGATAAGTATTCTGAATACTATCAAGCGGCATTAGAATCGTTAACTCCCGAATGCAACCAGGCTACTGTCGAAGTGTTCAAACGTCCGTTTTAGTGCCAAAGGTCAATGAACACTTTTCTAACAAATCTTCGCAGATATGTAAAACTAACTTTGAATGGGCTATGCTTGGCTTTCCGATTTCCAGAATGTCGAGTATGGCCCCTATTTTTTTCTGCGTATCTTTGTCCAGCCTGTTCTTTAACTCTTCTTGACTATAATTAAGCGCTTCTATTTCTTTTTGTAATTCCACCTATTTCACCACCTCTTTTTTATGTACTGTTTTTTCATCTTTTTCAAATAGATGTCGCACATCTTCGTTCGGGAAAAATGTGTCGGTAATTGTAATTGCTTCGTCTAAATGTATGGGACGTTTCCCAGATAGCTTTGCTCCGGCAGTATCCCGTCCAGTTTTGATAGCTTTTGCTACATCTTGAATAGATAGATTGCGTCGTGCCATTTCCGCTCGAAGATTCGGAAATATAATATTGGCTGCTGCCATGCGTGATCACCTCCTTTCTAAATCACTCGTTGAATGATTTTGTAATCATTAAATCATACATTGCGTTATTTGTCAACACTTTTTTTGAAAAAAATCTTGCAATGCGTGAAAAGTGTGATATAATGCAATTAAAAAGAGGTGAATCAAGAATGGAGATATATAAATTTCTTCAATCCTATATGAAAGAACACAACTTGAAAATTGCCGAGGTAGCAAGGATTTGTGGTTTACCAGATTCTACTGTCAGGGGTATAATCACCAGAAAGCAAAAAAGTGTTGCTCTCGAAGTAGCGTTCAAACTTTCAGATGGCTTGAATGTTTCTCTTGAAAAACTGAACGGTACTCCTGAGCGAAAAAGGATGAGTAGTATATCTCTTACACTTGGTGAACACGAAATAATAAAAAAATACCGCAATCTTGACGATCACGGTAAAAAGGTAGTTGATATTCTTTTAAATGAAGAAACAGAAAGAATGAGTAAAGAGGCGGAAAATGAAACGCCTGTCATAGAATTAAGAAGATACTTTGCGCCGGTTTCAGCTGGTACAGGCGTAGAGCTTGAGCCTTATGAGAATTTTGAAAATATAGAAGTGTATTCCAATGTCTATACAAGACGGGCTAGTTTCTGCCTTACAGTCCGGGGAGACAGCATGGAGCCAAGATTCCACAATGACGATATTATTATGGTAGCCGAGTTGGAAGATGTGGAGTTTGGAGATATTGGCGTTTTTATTGTTGACGGACAAGGCTATCTTAAAATAAGAGGTGAATATGACTTAATTTCTTTGAATCCAGCTTATGATAATATTCACGTTTCCTATGAACAAATGAACCGGGCTATTGGTAAAGTAATAGGGGTTCTTGATCCGGACTGGATAAAACAATGACCGTATCTGATTTTGATAAGGAAATAAAAAAATTCACGAAGAAAAAATAAAAAATCCCCCGTCTCAATCCATCTCGGATAAAGCGGGGAAGCTTATTGACAAATAGAAGGAGTGCTTAAATGGATAAGGAACCATTAACCCCCAGTAATATTGTTTTATATCAAACAGAAAACGGGAATGTTACCGTATCTGTTATATTTGAAGACGAAACCTTCTGGCTGACACAAAAAGGGATGGCGGAGTTATTTGATGTAAATGTACCAGCTATTTCGAAGCATCTACAAAACATTTATGAGGAAGGAGAGTTAGTTCGGGAAGCAACTGTTTCCAAAAAGGAAATGGTTCAAGAAGAAGGGAAGCGTGATGTTCGAAGAATTATAGATTTTTACAATCTTGATGCTATAATAGCCGTAGGTTATCGAGTTAATTCCAAACAAGCTACTGCATTTCGTAAATGGGCAACACAAACATTGAAAGAATACATAATCAAAGGGTTTGTTTTAAACGACGATATGTTGAAAAACGGCAGACCTTTTGGTAAAGATTATTTTAGAGAGCTTCTTGAACGCGTCCGTTCTATTCGTGCAAGCGAACGGCGTATCTGGCAGCAGATCACCGATATTTTTGCAGAGTGCAGCATTGATTATGATAAAAATTCGCCCATAACGCAAGATTTTTACGCAATGATACAAAACAAGTTTCATTATGCTATCACAGGGCAGACCGCCGCTGAAATTGTTTATTCCAATGCTGACCGCCATAAGGAAAATATGGGGCTGACCACATGGAAAAACGCGCCAGACGGACGTATTTTGAAATCAGATGTTTTGGTTGCAAAAAATTATCTGAACGAGAAGCAGATTAGGCAGCTCGAAAGAACTGTTACCGGATATTTTGATTATATAGAAGATTTGATTGAACGGGAAAACACGTTTACAATGGAAGAATTTTCTGCCAGTATTAATGAATTTCTGGCGTTCCGAAGATATGATATTTTGCCAGATAAGGGACGAATCTCAGCCCGAGCCGCTAAATTAAAGGCGGAGGCAGAATACGAAGAGTTCAACAAAACTCAGAAGATTATTTCTGATTTTGACAAGGAAATAAAAAAGCTCACGAAGAAAAAATAAAAAACCGCCCGCTTCTGTTGGCGCAGAAACGAGCGACGAAAATAGAACAGCTTACCCAAAGTGGATAATGCGTCCGAACAACGAAATTATACCACTTTCTGGGTAGGCTTGGCAAGTCTTACTTTGGAGGTGGTTTTTATTATGAAAGCGGCGGCTTATGCTCGCTACTCAACAGACAAGCAAACGGAAAATAGTATAGCGTATCAGATGAATGCTATCACAAAATATTGTCTGGATCATGATATTGATTTAATTTCCGCTTTCAGTGATGAAGCGGAGAGTGGAACCAACACAGATAGGGAAGGGTTTCAGAATTTAGTCCGTGCAGCTCAAAACAAAGAGTTTGAGGCTGTGGTTATTTATGATATTTCAAGAGGAAGCCGTGATGTGGCCGATTGGTTCCAGTTTCGTAAAACAATGCGTGCGCTGGGAGTTCAGGTGATTTCCACAAATCAGCAGTTAGGCGATATTACCAATCCAAACGACTTTTTAATAGAACTAATCAATGTAGGCCTAGGACAGCACATGGTGCTTGACACCAGAAAAAAGAGTATGGCGGGAATGCTTGAAAGAGCCAAAAAAGGGCTTTATTGTGGGGGAAACTGTCCGCTTGGATACAAAATAGAAAACGGAAGATATGTAATAGAGGAAAAAGAAGCGGAGGTAGTACGTCAGATTTTTAATCGATACGCCCAAGGAGAAAGCTATAATCAAATTATTGATGGGTTGAATGGCGCTGTAGGAAAATTTGGCAGACCCATCGGTAAGAATTCATTGCACAGTATTTTGGCTAACGAAAGATACACAGGGGTGTATATATGGAACGAAAGAAATGTCCGTATTATGAGAAAATGGGCGGGTGGGAAAAAGAATCCTAATCCCGTTATCATTGAAGGGATAATACCACAGATTATTGACAAAACGACGTGGGAAAGGGTGAAAAAGAGAATGGAAACAAGGAAGAACGGAACCAATAAAGCTAAAAGAGAATATCTGCTTACTGGTTTAATTGAATGCGCTGAATGTGGTGCGACTTACGTGGGGCATTGCAATGTAGCCCATAGAAAAGATGGAAGCGTTAGAGAAAATCGCTATTATGAATGTGGGAATAAGTATAGAACCCGGACTTGTCACTCAAAAAACTTAAATGCTGATGAACTGGAACTGTTTGTTGTAACACAAATACAAGATACTTTGCGAAATTGGGATCCTTCGGAAGTAGCCCGGAAATACATAAAAGAAATACAAGGCGCTACAGCAGACTGTACAGAGGAAAAGCGCGAATTAGTTGATGTAGAGCACCAAATTAACAATGGGGTAAAAGCGGTGCTATCCGGTATGAGAATTCCGGAGCTCGATAAAGAAATTGATCGGTTGAGACAAAGAAAATTGGATCTGGAAAATATCATTGCCGAAAAAAGCCAACAAACCAATCATTCTTATTCAGCCGATGAAATAGAAGCTGCGCTGTCTGATTTAATAAAGAATTTTGATCCCAAGGAAGCTGTTAAGCAATTAGTGCAAAAAATATACGCCAATGCAGACGGCTCTTGTACCGTTCACATTGGCGTACATAAAATTGGTGCTGGTGACCGGACTTGAACCGGTACGATATTGCTACCGAGGGATTTTAAGTCCCTTGCGTCTGCCTGTTCCGCCACACCAGCCGAACGAAAATTATTATAGCATAGGGAAAATGAAAAAGCAACTATTTTTCCTGGAGAATTTAACGGTAAAAGGATTGTTTTGAAGTGCTTTCCCCCAAAAAACGGAACGCACCTTGGTAACAATCATCGCTGCCGAAGCAGCGCGGTGTTTTTTAGGCTTTGGTTTGGCTCCTGAAATTTGGTGAACCGATCCTCTAATTCATTGAGAGACAGAATGGATACGCCTTGCTTGCTCAATTCACGGCGGGAAAGGAAGTGGAGATCCTCTAAGGGAGTGCCGCTTAGATATTGAAAAAATTCATATTTTAAGGACTCCATGCGATAAGCGATCACCGTTTCCGTCACCTGATATCTACGCGCCAAGCGATAGCGGAGAAAGTCCATATCCTGCCAGGTGCGGAGCTGAGGATAGGCGTCTGACAGCAGCGGGAGAAAACTGCGGTAAGGCACCGTCAACTCGGCGGCGCCCTCATTGGCCTCCCATTCGATAAAAGGATCCTGCTTCGGTTTTAAGGTGTCAAAACAGTGAAAGGAAGAGAGGCCTAGTCCCCGGTGCTTTGTAAGGTGAATCAGCTCATGCCCGCAGTCAAAATTCAGCTCCTCCACGCTGTGGCGGGCATTAAGCACTATGGTATCCCCTTTTTCCCCCAGAAGGGCCGCGGCGCAAAAACCAGATGTGGAAAAAGGATGATAAACCAATTCTATGTTTTTTTGGCTGCGGCAAAAGGCTATAGTATCAATAGGCTGAGAAAGCGGCTTCACGCCAAGCTGTATTCTCAGCCTATCAATAAATCTATATAGTTCCCGCTTGGTACCGCCCATATTGCCACCGACCTTATGTGTTTTTTTGCTTGTGGGCTTCAAAAACCGCAATTAAAAAATCCGCGTCTTCTTCGCTTAGCTGATAAGGCTCCAACCCTTTCTTTAAGCGGAAAAAGCCGTCGCTTTGCCTTGAAGCGGAGGAGGCTTCCTTTTTTTCATCCCAACCCATGAGCCACTCCCGTGAGGTTTCGAGAGCCTGGGATAGCACATCCAGCTTGCTGAGAGGAATATTTTTGATTCCTCCGGTTTCATACCGCTGTAAGGTGGATTTGCTCATCTGCGTGAGATTAGCCAAATCCTGATAACTGTATCCCAGTTCTTTGCGGCGCCGCTTTAAGCGCTCCATCATGATTTTTTGCTCCTGTTCCACCGTGAAATCAACTCCCTTTCATAATGACGGCTTGTTTCTGCCTATGAATATAGTATACCTCCTTTGTTTCTGAATTGCAACATTTTTTAAAAAATGTTGCTCATATGGGTTGACACACTATTCGAAAAGGATTATACTATAAATATCCCAAAAAAGAAACATAACTTTTGTTTCGTCCTGCTGAAGAAACGAAATTGAAATTCTATGTTTTGCGTTCTTTTTTACCGTCCATAAAAATGCAACCAAGGCGGATCTTGACGGGTGAAGCCAGATGATTAAACTTAAAATACTGGGGGAGTGCGAGATGAATCGAAGAAGCTGCGAAGGATGCGTACACTATAAGCCGATCTGTGGAAAAAATGATGGGATTTGGTGCTGCCATTATCTTTTGGATACCGGACGGCAGAGAAGATCCAATCCCACCCATTGCAGCAGGAAAAGCTGGAAGGAGAATTTTCCTGTATAAGCTTACAGGCAATTTGCACAATTCTTAAAGACTAGAAAAGCCTGGCGGCATTGCCGCCAGGCTTTTCTAGTGGAAATCAAAACAGTTTGTGATAAAATAAAACTATCCGGCCATTATCTGTTTTTTCCGTGCGGCTTCTTCTCAATCTGCTGCAGTCCATTATTCCGGCTGTTCTCCGGCTTGGGAATGGTATAAATGTCGGTATAAGCTTCCGCCTCACTTTCCGACAGAGGCGGTGTGGGGATTAAGCCGGTACATTCAGTAGCGGAGGCTACCGTATCCAATTCTTCTAATAAATGGTCGTTGATTTTTGAGTTTTTCCGTACTAATTGCTTATCAATTTGATCCATAAAAAAGCTCCTCGCGTCGTAAGATTCGCATACGGTTTCAGAGAGTTTGCTTAGAGATTCGCAATGATTTCAGCGGGCCTTGCGCCTATGACGTTAAATGGCAGCACGGTGAAGCCAAATTCAAATCTCACAGGCTGGGCCCAAAGCCTGTTCTCTGGAAGGCTGGCTTCCTTGAGAGGAAAGACAGCGGCAAACTTTCTCATACGCTTTCTTTAGTTTGCGGAAAGGAAGCCTGCGTTATGTGCGAAAAACGGCGTTTAAAATTTGGAAACAGGATCAAGCCCAATGAACCATGCCGCGGCGAGCAAAATTTGGGCGAGTACGATCAACGGGATCCCAAGCATAAATTTTTTCCTTTTGGTTTTGTGACGGATTATTTTCATAGTAAAGTACATACCGGGACCTCCTCCCAGAATGGAAAGAAAAAGTAAACTTTTTTCCGAAATACGCCAACGGTTGATTTTTGCCTGATGTTTATCATATATTGTTATGACCGCGGCGGCCAAATTGACCGCTGCGAGCCAAACCAGGAGCCCGATAAAAAATGGGGACAAACAAAACACTCCTTTGAAATTAGGTGAATGTATGAACATGAAAAAATTAGCGCCCACCCTGCTCGCGATTCTGCTGCTGGCCGGAGCCGTACTGGCCGTCCATTTTTTTCAAAAAAACTCCTCCAGCGAAAAACCGGCCGCCTCCGGCGCCTCTCAGACAGCCTCCGATCAACTGGTCAACACGCCGGCCGGGGAAGAATCCCAGGCCGAACAGCCTCCAGGCGGGCAGATCGTTCTGGAGGGAGAGATGCGGGCTGTGTGGGTGCCCTATCTTTCTCTGGACCAATCTAAAATAGGGCAGGGACAGGAGGCGTTTCAAAAAGCCTTTGATGAAATTGTCAGCCAGGCTAAGGAGTATGGCTTAAACACCCTGATCGTCCACGTGAGGCCCTTTGGAGACGCTATGTACCCTTCTGAGATTTATCCCTGGTCCCATCTGCTTACCGGAACTCAGGGAGGCGATCCGGGCTTTGACCCGCTGGAATATATGGTGAGGAAAACCCACGAAGCTGGAATGCAGTTTCACGCCTGGCTGAACCCTTTGCGGATTCAGTCAAAGGGGACGCCTAGTATTTTGGCTCCGGATCATCTGTATACCCAGTGGAGGGAGGACAGCGATCCTAATAATGACGACTGGGTGGTGGATTGGGAGGAAGGGAAATATTTTAATCCGGCGTATCCGGAGGTGCGGGAAAAAATTATCGAGGGTATCCGGGAGATCGTGGAAAACTATCCGGTGGATGCCATCCATTTTGACGATTATTTTTATCCCACCTCTGACGGGGCGTTCGACGAGAAAGCCTATCAAGCCTATACCGAGTCCGTAGGGGAGGGAGTTCCCTTGACCTTGCCTCAGTGGCGCATTGCGAATATCAACACGCTGGTTTCCGGTGTGTACAGCGCCATAAAATCCATCAATCCCCAGGTCCAGTTTGGAATTTCCCCGCAAGGAAATATCACCAACGATCTGAATATGGGGGCGGATGTAGAAACCTGGGCCAGCCAAAAGGGATATGTGGATTACCTATGCCCCCAGATTTATGTGAATTTCGACCATCCGCTGCTCCCGTTTCATCAAACCGCCGACCAATGGCGGCAGATGACCACTGCCGAGGGGGTGAAGCTGTATATAGGCCTCGCGGTGTATAAGGCGGGCTCAGAGGACGCGGACAGCGGAACCTGGAACGGCAAAACCGATATTCTGCAAAGGGAGATTGAATATTCCCGCAGTCTGGGATGCGACGGGATTATGCTGTATTCCTGGGATTACATGGATACCAGTCAGACCCAGGAGGAGGTTGCCAATGTGATCAAAATATTTCAGGAGGGGTCTGGCAATTGAAAGCTGCTTCCTGTATAATGAAATAGCAATTGCGGCTGAATTATTTGGAAAGGAAGCGAGAGAGGTATGTTGAAAGCGTTATTCATCGGCGGCACCGGAATTATCAGTTCCGGGATCACCAGGGCGCTGGCAGAAAATGCGGACTGGGAGCTGACCATCTTAAACCGAGGCAAGCGGGCGATGGAGGTTCCGGAAAACGTCAGGGTCTGGACCGGCGATATCGACAACAGAGAGGCTGTGGAAAAGCTGTTGGAGGGACAGTTTTTTGACGTGGTGGCGGATTTTATCGCTTTTACACCAGAGCAGGTAAAGCGGGATTTAGGTTATTTCCGGGGAAAATGCGGCCAGTATTTCTTTATCGGAACCGGGTCGGCGTATCAAAAGCCGCTGATGAGCCCAGTGATTACGGAAAGCACTCCGCTGAAAAATCCTTATTGGCAGTATTCCAGAGACAAAATCGCCTGCGAGGAGCTGCTGATGGCGGAAAACCGGAGCAGCGGCTTTCCGGTGACGATCGTTCGGCCCGCCCACGTTTACTATGAAAGGATGATGCCCTTTGCCATTGGCGGCGATACGGAATTTTGGCAGGTGATCTGCCGCATGCGGCAGGGAAAACCGGTAATCGTTCCGGGAGACGGCACGTCTCTGTGGACCCTGACCCATAACCAGGACTTCGCCAAGGGCTTTATCGGGCTGATGGGAAACATCCATGCCGTCGGGGAGGTGGTGCAGATCACCACCGACGAGGTGCTGACCTGGAATCAGATATACCGTTTAAGCGCTCAGGCATTGGGCGTGGAAGCGAGGCTGGTGCATATTTCCAGCGATTTTCTGATCGCCTGCGATCCTTCTCTGGAGGGTCCGCTTTTGGGGGATAAAAGCGTCAGCGTCATGTTTGACAACAGCAAGCTGAAGCGGCTGGTGCCAGGTTTTCACGCGGAAATCCGGTACGATCAGGGTGTGCGCCGGACCGCCGATTATGTGCTGTCCCATCCGGAGGTGCAGATTCCTAACCCGGAATTTGACCAATGGTGCGACGACGTAATTGAGGCCCACAGCCTGGGAATGCAAAGCTTTATCGCCCGGCATCCCAGAAAATATCTGTAAGGAGCACTTGCCGAAAATTCATAAAGCAGTTTGTTGTATAGACTTGTTTTAGAAAAAGCACACTGAAAAAACGGCGGCCGGCGGAAAATCCGGGAACCGCCGTTTTTGTTTTCCAAATTTTTTGCCGCCTAGAAAAACGAAAAACTCGAAATCCGGCCGTGCGTCTATGGCAGGCGGGCGGCGTCTCTATTTGAATCATTGAGCGGCAGGACAAAATCAGGAAAAAAGAGCTAAAATCAGAAGCCTTTCGGATTGCGGCTGATCTTATGATTCAACGGCCGATCCGCTCAGGGAACCAGATGCACGTCCATTTGAGGATAAGGAATGGTGATGCCGGCCTGGTCAAAGGCAAGCTTTACCTGTTCCTCCAGGGCATAATGGAGATCCCAGTAATCGGAAGTATTGCACCAAACCTTCAAAGCCAGCGTCACGCCGCTTTCATCCTGGCTGAAAACGCCGATAATGCTTTCCTCCCGGCGGACAACCCTCGGATCCTGGTCGATCAGCCTTTGAAGGATGCCTTTGGCCTGCTGGATATCATCGTTGTAGCCAATAGAAAAATTCAGATCCAGCCTGCGGGTTTCCTGGGCGGTATAATTCACCACGTTGTTGGCGGAAACCCGGGAGTTGGGCAGAATCACGTTTTTATTGTCCGCGGTGATCAGTGTGGTAAACATCAGCTCGATTTTGTAAACGGTGCCCTCCAGCCCCTCGATTTCAATATAATCTCCTACCTTAAAGGGCTTAGTGATGATAATCAGAATGCCGCTGGCCACATTGGAGAGGCTGTCCTTCACCGCCAGGGCGATGGCCACCGCGGCGGCGCCTAACGCGGCAATGATGGAATTGATCTGCAGGCCGAGCTGAGCGGCTACTACCAGAAGCAGGACGATCCACAGGCAGATTTTTAGAGCGGAATTCACAAAGGACGTCACGCCCGCGTCGGTTTTCCCGCGGGACATGGCCTTCTTCACGGAACGGCAGATCCATTTTACCAAGTACCAGCCTACCAGCAGGATCACAATGGCGGCAACCAGCCGCGGCAGATAGGACTTGCCCCATTCTAAAAAGGAATCCCAAAAAGAGCTGAAGTGGGTGGCGAGCTCCTCCGGTGTTTGAGACGATGCTGTCAAAAATTGTGGCATTTTTCTCCTCCTTATTGTTCCGTACCAGTTTCTGTGTTATGATGATAACATATTCGATTTTAATCGGTTCGATGGCGTTATGATACCATAAATGGGAGCGTAAGTTCAAGAGAAGCGGGGGAGTTGTATGAAAAGAACCGGCAATTCCGGTAAAAGGGGGAAAACGGTGCTGGCGCTCTTCCTATGCTTGATTTTCTTTGCAGGCGGCGCCGGTGCTTTGGAGATCCAGCCCGGAGAGCTTTCCCTGTCGGCGGCGGAAAGCGGACAATCCTCCGGCAGGCTCTTTGAAATGCGGCTTCGTTTTGCGCCCGACGGGACTCAGATTTTAGATTCTTACCGGATAGAAATCAGCTATGATCCCAAGGCCCTGGAGTTTTCCAGCGGTAAAATCCTATCCGACCGCTTTAACGGAAGCTTTGAAATGATCGAGGATGACGGCCTGCTGTCGGTCATCTATCTGGCAGAGGAAAGTGACGTGATGCGGGAAGAAACGGATATGGCTCTCCTGCGGTTCAGAACCCGGGAACCGGATTTTTCCGGGACCACGGCCTTGGCGCTGACAAATAAGCTCACCGGAGAGACGGAAAGCTGGAGCTTGGAGTTTGCTTCCGGCGCTGTTGCGGGCGAGGCTGTGAAAACCACAGCTTCCAAAGCCTCCGGCAGAACGGGTTCATCCAAAGCAGGCTCCTCGAGGTCTGGGACAAAATCGTCGAAGGCGTCGGAAGAGAAAGGCGCTTCATCCTCTGTTCTGATGGTGGCCGGAAGCCATAGGGAAAGCAATGTAAACTCCGGCTTGCCGGCGGCCTTGCAGACAGCGCTTTTGGCGGCGCTGGTGGTGATTCTGTCGGCTCTTGTTGCCGTAGTGGTGAAAAATAGAAAAAAGCCCCAGAATTCCAGCGGAAAGGGTCCTGGAAATGGGGAAAAAACCTTGTAAAAACCGCAGCTTTATTATATGATAAAGAGTAAGTAAGAATTCCATATCGAACTACCAACACCGTACAGTGGGGGCTAAAAAATGGCAGAAATCATGGAACAGCAGCTTCAGAACCTATATACCGTCTATTATCAAAAATACGACGGCGCTTTGCTATATCACGACGGACTTTACGACGTGCGGAGGGCCTACTTTACCTCGGGCGGCAAACGCCAAAAGAATAAAGTGGTGAAGGAGGCTGACGGCGTTTCCTACCGGTACTCCTATTTGATGGAGCGGGGACAGCCCTTGAAATGGAAAAAGCTGGAGGGCTTCCGGCAGGTGGAAATCAGTGAACCGGACGCCGCCGGCGGGTATCACATTTTGACGCAGGACGAAAACAAAAAGGTTGTCAAAATCGCTTATTACGACCGGGACCATCTTTGGAAGCGGACGGATTATTATTCTCCCCGACTGCGGCAGCAGCCCATGGAGATATTGGAGCCAGGAGAAAACGGCGTTCTTTTGCTCCGTGAGCTGAAGGCCGGGCGGTACGATGACGCCCGGGCGCTGTATCCCTGCAAGGTTCCTAAGAGCCCGGAGGCGGAAAGCTTTTTGTCCAATCAGGTCCCGGTTCCGGAGCTCACCGTCCGGAGCCAGTCGGGAGATTTTTATTACTGTGAACAGGAGCTGGCCCAGAAACGGGAGGCCTTGCTGGAGGAATATCAGAGAGGCGGAGGAAAGGCCCCGCAAACTGTGTTCCAGGAGGAAGCAGGCGGACAGAACGCCGTCTCGGAACCTCAGGATGAGGACAGGCCGGACCGGGAGGGAGGCTTCACTGTCGCTTCTCAGAAGCCTGACCCGGAAAAGCCGGAGGACAATTCCTACGAATGGGGCGCCGGGGATTCGGCGTTTGAAAAATACAAGGAAGAGCCGGAACAGTCTTCCGGCGTCAAATATACCGAGAAATACGAATATCCCTACCAAGAGCCTAAGCCGGAGGAAAAGACGGCCGTGTCTGCTGCTGGCACAGGGCCGGAAGCGGCGGGATCGGGAGAGGAGCCTGCCTACCGGTACGACCGGGTCGAGGAGAGGGAACCGGAGAAAAACAGCCGGCAGCAGGAATACGTTCCCGCCGCGCAGCCGGCTCCGGTTTCGGAGGAGGAGAAGCCTTCTCCCAGGCGCTATAACGTGGCGGTAAAGCCAATGAGCGCCGATACTTACACCGCCAGCGACAGGATCGCCCCGCCCGCCGTGAAGGAAGCGGTCGCCCAGGAGGACGGCGGCGCGGAAACCCCCTATGCGGAAAAGGGCGAGCTGAAGGATCTGTGCAACGGCGTGATGAACGGCTGTCCTTATATCGCTATGGGGAAAATGAGCATCTGCGTTTCTCCGGAGGAATGCTACTATTACTTCGGCAGCGTGGAGGACGGCCTGCGGGAGGGCAGAGGCCGCACCGCCATGATGGATGGGGGCACCGCCTTTGAGGGCGGTTACCTGCACGACCAAAGGGACGGCTTCGGCACCTATTACTATAAATCAGGTAAGCTTTGCTATGCCGGCGATTGGAAGGAAAACCGCCGGAACGGTATGGGCGTCTCGTTTAAGGCCAGCAACGGCTCCTGCTACGCTGGCTTTTGGGATCAGGACAGCCCGGTAGGCCCGGGAGCCCTGCTGAGCAAGGAAAAGGGGTTGGTTTACGCCGGCTATTTTGAGGACGGCAAACGAAGCGGGGCCGGGGTTTCCTTTCAGCCGGAGGACCGCTCCCTGTTTATCGGCCAGTGGAGAAACGGCGTCCAGCAGCTGAAGGGCACCTTGGTGGACCAGGATGGAACCCTGCTGTACTCCGGGGGCTTTGCCAACGGTAAACGAAGCGGCACCGGCACTGAATACGATCCGAACGGCCAGGTCCGCTATACCGGAAAATGGGCGGAAAACGCCTGGAACGGAGAGGGCGTCTGGTACCGTGAGGACGGCCACGTGATCAAGGGACAGTTCCGCAGCGGCGCGGTGGATGGACAGGCTGTAGAGTACAGCAAAAACGGCGTCAAGCTGTATGAGGGCGGTTTTGAAAACGGCGTGTACAGCGGCAGGGGCTGCCGTTATTTTCCCGGAGGCGGGCGGTATGAGGGCAGCTTTCTGGATGGGAAACCAGTAGGCTGGCTTTCGGGCTACGACGCCGACGGAAGCCTGGTGTACGAGGGGCATTGGGAAAACGACGAGTTCCAGGGCCAGGGCCGGTATTTTTCCAATGGGGAAAAGGTATATGAGGGAGAGTTCTCCCATAATCAGTTTGAGGGCCAAGGACTGGAATATCAAAACGGCGAGATTGCCTATCGGGGCGGCTATGTGTGCAGCAGCCGGGAAGGCCTGGGCGTTTTGTACGAAAACGGAGAGCCCAGGTACGCGGGCGAATTCCGCCAAAACCGGATGCATGGAAGAATCAATGAGATTCAAAACGGCCGGGTACTGGCGGAATGTGTGTATCAGGATGGCGTTCTGCGGTACGAGAAGCGGTATTCCCTTTCTGACGGAAAGCCTTATTTAGCGTTTGAAGGCTTTATGAAAAATGGAAAGCCCGGCGGCATGGGATGCCGGTATAACCCATATGGCGAAAAGGTGGAGGAAGGCCTTTACCAGGACGGCGAGCTGGCGAAAAGTATGCAGGTGGCGCCGAAAAAAATGCCCTTGCTGCCGGAGAATCCGGAAAATCCGGCTTACGAGGCTTACCGCAAGGGCCCGGAATATGGAATCGAACTGCCGGTTTGCGGCGGAATTTACACCGGCGTCCTGAAAAACGGCCTTCCGAACGGCCGGGGGACCATTCTGCGGGGCGACCATAGGTATACCGGAGAGTTTATCAATGGGGCTCCTGCCGGCCGGGGTGTGCTGTATCAAAATGATGGCACCATTATCGAAGGAAAATTCTTTATGGAGCCGGCCGGATTTACAGGCCTTAGGCATCTTGCTTTTGAAAACGGGATTGAATATTGGTATCAATAAGCCGAAAGGGCGGGCGGAAGCCTGCCCTTTCCTATGATGCCGCTTTGATGCCGTTTATAGCTTGGAAAGCCGGGCTTCTCGGCTGAACCGGCGCTGTTTTTGAAACGGTATAGAGTGGATTCTTGACGTAAGACGAAGAACGGCTGCCTTACAGCCTGAAAAATGCTGAGACGCCTGTTTTCACCAGGCGGGTTTTGTAAAATTCCAAAGAATAAGGAAGTGAGCGTGTTGGATTGGCTGGAAATGCACAACCTGGAATTTGGAGAATGTACCGTATTGGGAAGCCTGGAGGGAAATATCCTGATGGTGGACTGCGGCTCCATGAATGTAAAAATCCGGGAATCGGATATGGAGGTCACGGATTATGTGGAAAACAATATCGTCCCACGTTATTTCGACGCCAAGGAGCGTTCCTTCCTGCTGACGCATTTTCACCGGGATCATATGAGCGGCCTGCGCTATTTGCTGAAGCGGGATCACGGCTTTTTTCACCGGGTGTTTGTGCCGGCGGCCTCTGTCAATCGGGAGGGAAGGGCGCTGCTTATTGAGTTTGCCCTTTATGTATTTGCTTTTTTAGGCCGGCAGAGCGAGTATTCCCAGATGAGCGTCAGCGCCCTGCGGATTTTTGAACGCCTTCATTATGCTCTGGGAATCGGCAATGTGTATTCCTTAAGCAGAGGGTCTCAATTTGACTTTGAGGGAGTCGCCTATGATGTTTTGTGGCCCGCCGCGGGAGGCTATCCGTTTTCCCCGCTGCTTACCGAGATCGTGGAGGAGCTCGACGTATGCCTTTCCTCGCCCTTTTTAGGCAGAGGAGCGCCGGAATTTCTGGCTTTGAAAAACGAATTCTGCGGCGAGTACCTGCGGCTGTGCCAGCTGACGTCGCCCCAGAACCGGGGATATCTGGGGGATATGGAGGAATCTCTTTCCCGCTGCAAAAGGCTGCTGGATAAAATAGAGGCCATGGCGCCCAGCCTGCAGCTGATTCCGGCGGCTCAGAATATCATCGAAATTTTAAGCCGCCCGGCCGTGCGGGAGGAATACGCCAACGCTCAAAATACGGCCAGCATTGTGTTTCAAAATCACAGAACCCGGGAGGCCAGCCTGGATGATATCATCATGACCGGCGACGCGACTCCGGAAACCTTTGATCAAATCGCGGAGGAGCTTTACGACGCTTATTATATTTTTAAAGCGCCCCACCATGGCACCGCCAGCAGCTGGTCCCATTTGTTCAAGGATATTTTAAAATCCCATATCCTGATTTCCAATGGGGACTACCACGCCGCCGGAGGCGTCTGCATGGAATGGGCGGAGGACGAGGGGATCAAGCACTGCGCCAACAACGCCGCCTGCGCTTGGTTCCAGGAAAAGGGCAGCTGCTGTAACCGAACCGCCTATTGCTGGGAGGTCTGTGAAAAGGGAGCGATGACCCTGCGGTGTCCCAAGGTGGCCGGAGGCGCTCGGGATTCCGGCTGCGGGATCTATGTGATCTCCTTCCAGTCGGACCGGGGCTGCTTCTGCGACGGGGATGAAACGCCCTCCAAAACCCGGAAGCTTTAGGCAAAAGGCTTTTGCTGGGAGGAGCGCCGGATTCGTACGCGTCCCGGCCTCATACTGCACAGCCCGTTCCCTCGTGACGCCCCCTCCCCTTACAGGGAGGCCATTTGCCTTTATGAGAATTTTTTAAGCCGGATTCTAAAGACAGCCGGGAACCCTCTTGCTCTTCCCGTGCTTTCCCTGGAAAACAGAAGCGGAATGCTTTTGCGCCGGGAGATCTCCTGGGCCTGCGGCAATATTTTCTAATTTGAAATTTCGAACCGTTCATTGAGAAACCTGCTTGTTTACATAAAAACAGGGCCGGCGGCAGAGGCTTTCTGCTCCGCCGGCCTTTTTTAAGGAGCTGCTGCTATGAAAACGTTATATGTATCAGATCTGGACGGCACCCTGCTGACGCCGGAAAAGGAAATCAGTAAGGCATCCGCGGATATTTTAAATCATCTGATTCAAAAGGGGCTGCTTTTTACCGTAGCCACCGCCCGGTCGCCGGCTACCGCCTGCGAGGTTCTCTCCAATTTAAAGCTGGAGCTTCCGGGCATCCTGTTAAATGGGGCGGTGCTTTACGACTTCAGGAAGAGGCGGTTCGCCGGCAGCGCGCCGATGTCTTATGAGGCCGCGTCTAAGGTGCTTGCGGTTTACCGGCAGGCCGGGCGGATGCCATTTCTCTATACGCTCGAGGATGATGAAATCTGTGTTTCCTATGAGCGGTTCGGTCATCCGGCGGAGGAACGGTTCTGCCAGGAACGGAAGGGCAAAGCCTACAAGCGCTTTGAGCAAAGAGAACTGGTTTTGTCCCCGAAGGATGTCCCGATTTACTTTACCATGATGGATAAAAGGACGGTCGTGGAGCCTTTGTATCGAAAAATACAACAGATCCCGGAGCTCAAGGCGGCTTTTTACCGCGATAATTATGAGGATGTGTATTTTTTAGAGGTGTTCAGCAGCCAGGCCAGCAAAAGCCTGGCGGTGCTGCGCCTGAAGGAAATGCTGGGGGCCGGCCGGGTGGTCGCCTTTGGCGACAACGGCAACGATGTGGATATGCTGGCGGCGGCGGACGTAGGCTGCGCCGTCGGAAACGCCTCGCCGGAAGCCAAGGCCGCGGCGGATCAAATCATCGGCTCCAACACAGAGGACGGAGTGGCGGAATATCTAAGGCCGCTTATGGACAAAATGTAAAATCAAGGCATGGAAACGCCCTTTTGGTTGAATCTGGGCGAAAGATTTGCTATAATAACTCTGTTAATGCAATTTTGGGAGGGATTTTTTTGGCAAAGGTTACGCTTCTGACTCATACGCCGATGCCAGAGCAAACCATCGCGGCGGCGGCAAAGCTGTGTTATTCCGCGGCGGAAATCGATAAAATCTATGAAGGGCTTACGCCGGAAAAAACCGCCTCCTTTGTGGAAATGCTGTCGGAGATCGGCCACGAGAGCCCTATTGAGCACGCAAGCTTTACCTTTGGCATCGAGGGGGTGTCCCGATCCTTTCTGGCTCAGGTGACCCGCCACCGCATGGCCTCCTTCAGCGTACAAAGCCAGCGCTATGTCAAGGAAAATATGTTTGAATACGTTCTGCCCCCGGAGATCGAGAGCGTCCCGGAGGCCCGGGAGGAATATATCCGGGCGATGGAGGAGGACCAAGCCCATTACGACAGTCTTACGGCGATTTTAAAAGAAAAACATAAAAAAACCTTTTTGGCGGAAGGCAGGCCGGAAAAGGAAGCGAACCGCCTGGCGGAAAAGAAGGCCATTGAGGACGCCCGGTTTGTTCTGCCCAACGCCTGCAACACCAAAATGATCTGCACGATGAACGCCCGAAGCCTGATGAACTTTTTCACCCTGCGGTGCTGCAACCGGGCCCAGTGGGAAATCCGGGATGTGGCGGATCAGATGTATCGGCTGGTTTACGCCGCGGCGCCAAAGCTATTCCAGAACGCGGGGCCGTCCTGCGTAAGAGGGGCGTGCTCCGAGGGAAAAATGTCCTGCGGAAAAATGCGGGAGGTCCGGGAGCGGTTCGCGGCCATGAGGGAGCAGTGTCATGGCAAGGGGTAAGCTGATCGTGATGGAGGGCCTGGACGGCTCGGGAAAGGCTACCCAGACTGGACTGCTGTGCCAATATCTGGAAAGCCGGGGCCGCAGGGTAAGGCACATCGAGTTCCCGGATTACCGGGAGCCTTCATCCGCTTTGGTGAAAATGTATCTGAATAAGGAATTCGGCTCGAATCCCGGCGATGTGAACGCCTACGCCGCCTCGTCCTTTTACGCGGTGGACCGCTACGCCAGCTTTTTGCGGTTTTGGAGAAAGGATTATCTTTCCGGAGCCACCATCGTGGCGGATCGGTACACCACTTCCAACGCGGTGTATCAGATGGAAAAAACACCCCGGGAGGATTGGAATAAATATCTAGCTTGGTTACAAGACTATGAATATGGAAAATTACAGCTTCCCCGGCCGGATTTGGTGCTGTTTTTGGATATGCCCACGGAGATCTCCCAAAGGCTGCTGAGCGGCCGTTACGCCGGCGACGAGAGAAAAAAAGATCTGCACGAAAGCAATGTGGAATTTTTAACCCGATGCCGCCGGACCGCCCTTTACGCGGCGGAGGCGATGGGATGGCATACGGTGTCCTGCTCTCAGGAGGGAGCGCCGCGGAAGATCGAGGATATTCAAAGAGATATCCGGGAAATCGTTTCCCAGAAGCTGTAACAGGCGTTTGCCGCTGGAAGCTTTTTGAAATATACTCGAAAAACAGAAACAAGGCTTTTTTCGATAAATAGGGAAAATAACCGGGTTGAGAGCCTTTGGAATCTGAAAAATTCCTGCTTTTGTCCGCGGCCTGATTGCCGTAAGGAGAAAGACGGGCGGTTCCTGCGGCTTGGAGTATTTCCCGCGGAATCCAAAAACGTATCAATTTCAGAAAAGGCAGAAGCTTGCAAGCGATAAGACGGAAAAATCAAGCCGGCTGCCGGGCTTCCAACCAATCATTACTGTAATAGGAGGTAACTGCTATGATCGCTGTGTTTTTGGCTCAGGGCTTTGAGGAAATCGAGGCGCTGGCTGTGGTAGACGTACTGAGAAGAGCGGAGCTGCCTGTGAAAACCGTCGGCGTGGGCGGAAAGGAAATCACCGGCGCCCACGGGATCTGCGTCAAAGCGGATATGGAGGAAAAGGAGGTTTCTACCGACGAGCTGGAGGCGGTTGTGCTTCCCGGCGGGATGCCCGGAACCCTGAATCTGGAAAAATCGCCGATTGTGAGAACCTGCATCCGCTATTGCTGTGAAAATGATTTATATCTCTGCGCTATCTGCGCGGCGCCTTCTATTTTAGGCCATATGGGGCTGGTCGCGGGCAGAGAGGTCACCTGTTTTCCGGGCTTTGAAAACGAGCTGACGGGGGCTGTGGAGACCGACCTGAGCGTAGTGACCGACGGAAAAATGATTACTGGAAAGGGGCCTGGCGTGGCGGTGGATTTCGCGCTGGAGATCGTGGCCCGGCTTTGCGGCCAGGTGGAATCCAGTAAGATTAGGATGGCGATGCAATGCCAATAAGGGATATTCGTTTGCTGAAAACAGAGCTTCGGCAAAAATATAAGCGGATCCGGAAGAATCTGGACCCAGAAAAGCAGCGGGCGATGGATGCCGAGATCCAGACCAGGCTGCTGGCACTGCGCCAGTATGGAGAAAACGACGTGATTTTCACCTATCTGTCCAAGCCGATCGAGGTGGATACCTTCGGCCTGGTGCGGGCGGCCTGGGCAAACCGAAAAAGGGTGGCGGTTCCCAAATGCATTCCGGAAACCACCCAAATGGAGTTTTATTATATTACGTCTATGGATGACCTGGCTCCGGGCGCTTTCGGCGTGCTGGAGCCGGTGCCGGAGAGATGCCGTCTGGTCACAGATTACAGCCGGGGGCTGTGTATTGTCCCAGGGCTGTGCTTTGACGCGGAGGGCTACCGTTTAGGCTATGGAAAAGGGTATTATGACCGCTTTTTATCCGCGTTTCGCGGGGTAACAGTGGGAATTTGCTATACAGCCTGCACCCAGTGGAGACTTCCCCACGGCCGGTATGACAGGCAGATTCAGTTGCTGATTACAGAGAAATATATCCGCAGAACCTATACACGGGGAGCGGAAAACGGAGGTAGCCATGAACGATGATAAAAGACCTTATCCTAACGACCCGGATTTGAATGAGCTTCTGGGCTTGGGAAGCGGGGATAATGGCTCTTACCCCCATCAGGGCGCTTTCGGCGGCTATGACGAAACGGGAGAAAGTCCGGCGCCGGATTATACCGACGCGTCTTCCTACAGCGATTCCGCCGAGCCCTTGGAGGAAGGGGACGTGCTGAACAGCTTCAGCGAAAGAGAAGCATACGAGCAAAGGAAGAATCCGGTGGCCGAGGCGAGGGAACAGAATTCCCGGACCAGGACCCAGGAGGAAATCAGTAGGGAGAAAGCCCAAGTGAAGGCGGAGAAAAAACGGAGAAAGAAGAAATCTAAGAAAAACGGCTGCCTTTTTAAAATGGTTTGGCTGGTCATGATCGTATTGGTGTCTGTAGTGCTGGCCCAATACATAATGATTGGGGCCAACGACCTTCTGGCGGTTAACCGGACAGAGGGCACCGCGGAGGTCAGCATTCCGGCCGACGCGGATATCGACACGGTAGCGGATATCTTGGAAGAAGCGGGTGTGATCAATTCGGCCCAGTTCTTCAAGCTGTATATGAAGATCACTAAGCCGGATACCACCTTTACCAAGGGCGATTATACCGATATGCAGACCAACCTGGATTACGAGGCCATCGTCACTTATTTGCAGACCCAGTCCAACCGCACCGACGTGGTAACGGTTACGTTCCTGGAGGGCATGAACCTGGAGGATTTCGGGGACACCCTGGAGGAAAGCGGCGTCTGCGGCAAGGAGGAATTTCTGGAGAAGTGCAATTCCACTGAATTTGACGAGGACTATACCTTCCTTTCCCAGATCACCAACAGCGATGAGAGATACTACCGGCTGGAGGGCTATCTGTTCCCGGACACCTATGATTTCTATCAGGACAGCGATCCGGAGACGGTGATTAGGAAATGCCTGTACAATTTTGAGTTAAAAACCATGGAGCCCACTATCGAGCAGGAGGATGACACCGAAATCAGCGTGGCGGATCTGGCCCAGCAGAACGGGTTTACCGTGGATCAGCTGGTCACTCTGGCGTCTATGGTGCAGGCCGAGGGAGCCAACGAGGATGACATGCGGGTCATCGCTCATATATTCCGCAACCGCCTGGATCCCAATATGAACGAGGGCGTCAGCCAGCTCGGCTCCGATCCTACGGTGTATTACCCCTATTCCAGCAGGGAGGAGGCGCCGGAGGGCTTTGAGAGCCGCTATAACACCTACGAGATTGTAGGCCTCCCGCCGGGAGCGATCGATAATCCCGGCATGATGGCCATCAACGCGGTGCTGAATCCGGATACCACCGACAACTACCTGTATTTCTGCCACTCCGCCGACGGCACGCCTTACTATGCCTATACGGCGGAAGGTCATTATGAGAATCAGGTTGAGGCGGGCCTGATCGATCCCAACGCGGAAGGCTGACGGCAGATGGAACGAAAAGAGCAAAAATTAGAGTTGTTGTCCCCGGCCGGAGATCCGGAGCGGCTGGATTCCGCCCTCCGGTTCGGCGCCGGCGCGGTGTATCTGGCCGGGCGGGAATTTGGCATGAGGGCAGGCCCGGCGAACTTCTCCAATGAGGAGCTCAAAAAGGCTTGCCTTTTTGCCCATGAAAAGGGTGCTAAGGTGTATGTTACCTGCAACACCCTGCCGAGAAACGGGGAAATCGAAAGGCTGCCCGGCTTTTTAGAGGCTGTAGAGGATGCCGGCGCGGACGGCTTGATCGTCACCGATCTTGGAGTGCTGGCGCTGGCTAAACGGTATGCGCCCCGTACAGAGATTCACATTTCCACCCAGGCGGGAATCGTCAATTACCAGTCTGCCAGGGCTTTTTATGACCTGGGCGCTTCCCGGGTGGTGCTGGCGAGGGAGCTTTCGCTGGAGGAAATCGCTGAAATCCGGGCGAAAACCGACCCTAAGCTGGAGCTGGAGGCTTTTGTCCACGGCTCCATGTGCGTCAGCTTTTCCGGCAGATGCCTGTTGTCCAATTATTTGACCGGACGGGATGCCAACCGGGGCGACTGCGCCCAGCCTTGCCGCTGGAAGTACCATCTGATGGAGGAAAGCCGTCCGGGAGAGTATTTTCCTGTGCTGGAGGATGATTCCGGAGCGTATTTTTTCAATTCCCGGGATTTGTGCATGGTCGAGCATATTCCGGAATTGGCTGGGGCGGGGGTTACCAGCCTTAAAATTGAGGGCCGGGCGAAATCCGCCTATTACGTGGCGGTGGTCACAAACGCGTATCGGCAGGCCCTGGATTTATACGAGAAAAATCCGGAACAATTCGTTCTGCCCCAGTGGGTTTTAGAAGAAATGGAGAAGGTGAGCCACCGGGAATACTGCACCGGCTTTTTCTTTGGAAACGAGCCTGGCCAGGTATATGATAACGGCGGCTATGTCCGGGGCTGGGAGGTAGCGGCGGTATGCGACGGTTACGAAAGCCGTACCGCGGTGTGCTCTCAGAGAAACCGCTTTTTTAAGGGGGAAACCCTCAATGTTTTGGAGCCGGGCAGAGTCCCCTATGAAATCGTGGTGAAGGAGCTTTTCAACCACGACGGAGAGCCGGCGGAAAGCGCCCCCCACCCAATGGAAACCTTATATATCCCGCTGGAAAAGCCGATGGCCCCGGGTGCGCTGCTGCGCCGGAAACGGTAAGCGCCGGACCAATTTTATTTTTATCCGATACCGCGGGCTTTTTTGTGATGCGGTTATGCTTTCCCAATCGGAATCAGAACGTTTTGATGCGCCCCGGCCCCGTCGGAAAAGCTTATGGCGCAGGACAGAAGCGTTTTGCGGCTTGTAAGGTAAAGGATCCGCCCGCTGTTCCGGTATTTGCGCTTTTGATTTCCGAATTCTGTTTTCACTGATAAAATACTGAAAAATACAAGAGTGACGGCCGTCCTCTTGTATTTTTTTTGCGTTTTCAGCCAAGAATAAGCCCAGATGGGAGGCTTGACTATGAGAAAACGGTTTGAACGCAGAACAATCGGCTTGTTTTGCATTTTAATGGCGGGAATCATTGGGATTATGGGCAGCGTGTACCGGATTATCGGCGATGAGGGAATCCTGGCCGCGGCAGCTCAGCAGGGAACCTATCGCTGCACCATCGCCTCCTTTCGCGGAACGATATACGATACCAATTTACAAGCGCTGACCGGCTTAGGAGAGTTGACCAAGCTATCCTCTCCTTTAGATTCTGAGGATATTTTCTGGGTAAACGAAAGGTATCAGGAGGATCAGGACGCAGTCCATGTGATCGGCTACTTAGACGGGGACGGAAACGGCGTGGACGGCATTGAAAAAGCATATAACGGCTATTTAGCGGATGGCGGACAGCTGTCCGCGGTTTACCAGGTGGATGCGTTAAACCAAGCCATTGCCGGTATGGAAAGAACCATTGACGATACCTCGGAGCTTCAAAATAAAGGCGTGGTCCTCACCCTGGACAAGGAGATCCAGGAAATCGCCCAAGAGGCCGCGGAAAAATATCTTACCAAGGGCTCGGTACTGGTAACGGAGATTCCAAGCTGTGAAATCCGCGCCAGTGTATCCTTGCCCACATATTCTCCCTATGACGTGGCGGATACTTTGGACGAAAAGGGAGCGCCGCTTCTTAACCGGGCCTTTTCCAGCTATCCGGTAGGATCGGTGTTTAAGCTGGTGGTGGCGGCAGCGGCTTTAGAGAAAGGCGTTTCCACCAGTCTGGTGTATGACTGCCCGGGTTCCATTTCTGTAGATGGTATGGAATTTAAATGCTTTAACGGTGTGGGGCACGGCAAGGTGGATTTAGAAAAGGCTATCGCTTATTCGTGCAACGGGTATTTTATCAAGCTGACAGAGCAAATGAAGCCGGAGGAGCTGCTTTCCATGGCGGAAAAGCTTGGTTTCGGCTCCTCTGTCGAGCTGGCGCCGGGCATGTCCTCCAGCGCGGGAAACCTGCCCGTCAAAAAGGACCTGTCCAACCCCAAGGCTAAGGCGAACTTTTCCTTTGGCCAGGGGGACTTGCTGGCTACGCCGCTGCAAATTGCCGCGATGGTCAATACCATCGCCAGCGGCGGGCTGTATACCGAACCGTCTTTGGTAGAGGGACTGGTAGATGAAAAGCTCGTCCTGACCGAGCGGGAGCAGCCCAAGCAGGCGGAGCGGGTAATTTCCAGCCAAACTGCCGCCTTTTTGCAGAAGGCTATGCGTGCCTCCATTGAATACGGCACCAGCAAAAAGGGTAAGCCCTCGGCAAACGGGGCGGGGGCAAAAACCTCCACGGCGGAAACCGGACAGATCGTGGAGGGGCAGCAGGTGGTCCAGTCCTGGATATCAGGCTTTTATCCGGCCTCCAACCCGAAATACGTGATCACGGTATTCGCGGAGGACGGCGTAGGCGGAGGCACCTCCTGCGGCCCGGTTTTCCAAGAAATCGCGGATAACCTGCCGATTAACGATTGACTTTTCGGCCTGATGGCACTATAATAATCGTATAGAAATAGGCTGTGAAGGGCAAGAGAAAGCAAAAAAAAAGCGGGTAAGAGAGGGTGCTCCCGGCTGCAAGGCGCCCCTGCTTTTGCTTTCGGCCGGTCTGGAGCTCCGGCTTGAGGAAAGCCGGCGGGCCTTTCCCGTTATCGAAGGCTTAAGCGGCGCGCTTTGACGCGCAATTTGGGTGGTACCACGGATTCCTCCGTCCCATTGTGGCGGTGGAATCTTATTTTTTGTTAGGAAGTGTGAAAAAATATGAAATGGACAGGATTAAACGAATTGCGGGAGAAATATCTCCAATTCTTTGAGTCAAAGGGCCATCTTCGGCTGCCCAGCTTTTCCCTGGTGCCAAATGGAGACAAGAGCCTTCTGCTGATTAACTCCGGTATGGCGCCGATGAAGAAGTATTTTACCGGGGAGGTGACTCCGCCGAGAAACCGGGTTACCACCTGTCAGAAATGCATCCGCACCCCGGATATTGAGCGGGTAGGCATTACCGCCCGCCATGGTACTTATTTTGAAATGCTGGGAAATTTCTCTTTTGGAGATTATTTTAAGCATGAGGCTACCGCTTGGGCTTGGGAGTTCTGCACCAAGGTGCTGGAGCTGCCTGTTGAGCGGATTTGGGTTTCCATTTACCAGGATGACGACGAGGCTTTCGACATTTGGACCAAGGAGGTCGGGGTGGATCCCAGCCGTATTGTCCGGCTGGGAAAAGAAGATAATTTCTGGGAGCATGGCACCGGCCCCTGCGGCCCTTGCTCCGAGCTTTATTTTGACCGGGGTGAGGAATATGGATGCGGTTCTCCGACCTGCGGGGTGGGATGCGACTGCGACCGGTACGTGGAATTTTGGAACCTGGTTTTCTCCCAGTTTGATAACGACGGCCAGGGAAACTATACGCCCCTGGAGCATAAAAACATCGATACCGGTATGGGGCTGGAACGCCTGGCCTGCATTATGCAAGGTGTGGATAACCTGTTCCTGGTCGATACGGTGCAGAATATCATGAAGCACATTTCGAAAATCGCTGGGGTGGAATATGGAGCGGACCCCAAAACCGATATTTCCCTCCGGGTGGTCACAGACCATATCCGCAGCACTACCTTTATGATCGGCGACGGTGTAATGCCCTCCAATGAGGGCCGGGGCTATGTGCTCCGCCGCTTGCTGAGAAGGGCCGCCCGCCACGGCCGCCTGCTGGGGATCCGCCGCCCCTTTCTGGCGGAGGTCTGCGATACGGTGATCAACGAGAATCAAAGCGCTTATCCCGAGCTGGTGGAGAAGCGGGATTTCATCAAAAAGCTGATCTCTGTGGAGGAGGAAAACTTTGACCGGACCATTGACCAGGGGCTGCAGATTTTAGGCGCCCTGATTGAAAATTCCGAAAAGAAGATTTTATCCGGCGCCGAAGCCTTCCGGCTGAACGATACCTACGGCTTTCCGTTGGATTTGACGAAAGAGATCATCGCAGAAAAGGGAATGACCGTGGATGAGAGCGAGTTTCAGCGTCTGCTGTCCGAGCAGCGCACCAGAGCCAGAAACGCTAGGAAAAACGCCGGCGCTGACGCCTGGCTCAGCGAGTCCGTGGATCTGGATGGAATTCCCGCTACAGAGTTCACCGGCTACGCCACTTTGAAGGATACCGCCAGAATACTGGCGATTCTCCGGGAGGGAGAGCGCGTTGAGTCCGCTGAGATGAACGACGACGTAGTGGTGGTTCTGGACCGGACGCCTTTCTATGCGGAAAGCGGCGGACAGGTGGGGGATACCGGCTTTCTAACCGACGGCGCCGGACGGTTCGCTGTTTTGGATACCACCAAGCACCATTCCGGCGTGTTCCTCCATCACTGCCATGTGGTCGTGGAGGGACTGAGCGTCGGCTCAGAGGTAGAGTGCGTGGTAGACGGCATCCGCCGGTATAATATCATGAGAAACCATACCGCTGCCCACTTGCTCCAGGCGGCGTTGAGAAAGGTGCTGGGCACCCACGTGGAACAGGCGGGACAATTGGTAGACGGCCAGCGGGTGCGTTTTGACTTTACCCATTTCTCCGCTTTGACTAAGGAGGAGACCGCCAGAGTAGAGGAGATCGTCAACGACGAGATTCTTTCCGCGGTTCAGGTTACCAGTACGGAAATGCCCATTGAGGAAGCGAAAAAGCTGGGCGCTATGGCGCTGTTCGGTGAAAAATACGGAGATATCGTCCGGGTAGTACAGGCCGGGGAATTCTCTACGGAATTCTGCGGCGGCACTCATGTGAACAATACCGCGAGGCTCGGCCTGTTCAAAATTATTTCTGAAAGCTCCGTGGCCTCCGGTGTCAGAAGAATCGAGGGCGTTACCGGACGGGGCGTGCTTCAGCATATGGCGGAAGACGCAAAGACGATACAGGACGCTTCCTCAGCGTTGAAGCTTAATAATCCGGCAGAGCTTCCCGAAGCCTGCGAACATCTGCTGAGCGAACAGAAGGAGCTGAGAAGAGAGCTGGAGAAGGCAAATGCCAGGCTTGCCAATTGGCAGGTGGACGGCCTGTTCGACAGTGCTGAAATGGTAAAGGGGGTAAAGATTATCACCGGATCCTTTTCCTCAACCACAGCGGATGCTCTGCGAACGATGAGCGACCGCGTGAGAGAGAACGCCCCTAACAGCGTAGCGGTGTTTGCCGCTATCAACGACGGCAAAGCGGTCCTCTCGGCTACAGCAGGAAAAGAGGCCCAGCAGAAGGGATGCCATGCAGGAAACATTGTCCGGGCGGCGGCTAAGGTGGCCGGCGGCAACGGCGGCGGCAAACCGGATTTCGCGATGGCAGGCGCCAAGGATCTGACGAAAATCGACGAGGCGCTGGCGGCGGTGAATACTATTGTGTCAGAGATGGTAAAGGAATAATTCCTTTGGGCCTGACGAAATCTGTCAGGGCAGAAAGGAAGCGTAAGATAAAAAGGACAGGGAAGCCTCCGGACGATGAAACCTCTGCAAAGAACGTTTCTGGAGCAATGCTTTTTCCGAGGCTTTTCGGAGGCTGGAGAACACAAAGAAAGAAGCTCCCTCTTTCCGTTATGACGGTTATGCGGTAAGGGTCCTTTTATGGAAATTTTTATGGAAATAGGAAATACTTACGCTGGGTGAACTAAGCAGACGTACGGTAAGGCGTCTGTAAATCTGATAAAGTAAGGAGAATGAGTATGGCGGATTGTATTTTTTGCAAAATCGCTGCCGGGGAAATCCCGTCGAAAAAGGCCTATGAGGATGACCAGATTTTGGCCTTTTATGATTTGGATCCTCAGGCACCGGTACACATTCTGATCATTCCAAAGGAACACATCTCCTCTGCCAACGAGTTGACAGAGGAAAACGGTCCTTTGCTTGGGCACATCTTTGCTACTGCGGCCAAGCTTGCCAAGGAACTGGGATTGGAAAAAGGCTACCGCATTGTGAATAACTGCGGCGAGGATGGCGGCCAAACGGTGCGGCATCTGCATTTTCATCTGCTGGGCGGCAGGAGCATGGAGTGGCCTCCCGGTTAAAAGCGCATTGGTTTATCATTTTGGCCCGAACCGGGATCTGATGAAAATCCTTTTTCGGCTCGAATTGAAGCGCTTAGGAATAGGAAGAAAGCATGTGATCTCATAGGGCATTGCGAATGCGGCTTACTGGCGGGAGGACTTGCCTGCGGTTTGCCGTCGCTGCTTTTTCTGAAAGGCCAGCAGGCAAGAGGAGGCGCAATGAGGTCCTGGCTTAGGGAGAGAAAAGGAGAAAACATAATGAAACAGTATTATAAAATGAAAGTTGCCGGCTGTGACCGGGAACTGCCTTTGTGTCCGGTAAATGAACACTTGGATATTGCGGCGTTTATTATGTTCGGTGATATCGAGGTGACAGAGAAGGCCGCGAAGCTGCTTTTGGAGAAATGTCCGGAACATGACGTGCTGGTGACCGCAGAAGCGAAGGGGATTCCGCTCTGTTATGAAATGGCGCGGCAAGGCTGCCGCAATTACTGTGTAGCCAGAAAGGGCTTGAAGGTTTATATGACCAATCCCTTGGAGGTAACGGTAAAATCTATTACCACCGAAAACGTGCAGAAGCTTTATCTTTCTGATGAAGAAGTAAAAAAGATTCAGGGAAAGCGGGTTCTTATTGTTGACGATGTCATCAGCACGGGAGAATCTCTCAACGCCCTGATGCAGCTGGTGGAAAAGGCGGGCGGCAATATTGTAGGAATGGCCGCCGTGCTGGCGGAGGGCGACGCCCAGGAGCGTGATGACATTGTTTATCTGGATGCTCTGCCTCTATTTGTAAAAAAATAATCCAGTTCAAGGCGGCGGATGGCACCTGCCGCTGCCGTCGTTAGACAACCTTTGATTTGCTGTAATTTGTTTATAAGACGAATCCATGACAGCCACCGGCTTCGCCGCGGGCGCTGCATTGGCGAAAAAACGAGGCTGGAAACGCGGATTGGGTCCAGGCTCAGCCTGGGGATAGGTTTCAATAAAAACCGTCTTAGGAGGAAGAACTATGAAGCGGCCATTTGCTTCAATTGGATTTACGTATCTAATTGCGCTTTTGGCCGCCATTTTTGCAGGTGTGAATGCCAGCGTGGTACTGGGGATTTCGTGCCTGCTGCTTTCTCTCCTGCTGTTTTGCAGAAAAAGCACACCGAAAAGGCTTTCGGCGCTTGTATTAACGGCGGGAATCGCGTTTTTCGCCTATTTTGGGGCGTATCAGATAAATGTCTCTCCGGTTTCCGCCCTGGACGATTCTGATGCGACGGTATCCGGTACGGTAACGGAGTTGCCTTCTGAAGCTTACGGACGGTTTTATTATGTGATCGAAACTGATTCCGTTATGCCGGAAGATGGCACAGTGAAGTCAAGCGACATCCCTCAAAGGCTGAAAATTCGTGTATCAAGCACCAACGCGATTGAGTTGGAGGCCTATGACCGGCTTACGGCGAAGGTGCATCTATCCAAACCCACGGGATCTGATGAAGGACTGAATACCAGAAACTATTATGCGGCTAAAAATATTTATCTTACCGGATTTATTTATGACTATCAGCCTTATACCGTAACTCCGGGAGAAAGCCATCCTTTTTATTATTATGCCCTAAAGGTCCGGGAAAGGATGACCGAGGCCTTAAGAGCTTTGCTTCCTCCCAGGCAATCTGGCTTAGTGTGCGGTGTTTTGCTGGGAGACAAAAGCGGTCTGGATGAAGCTGTCCGAGATAATTTCCAGATTACCGGTGTTTCCCATATGCTGTCGGTGTCTGGAATGCATATGGCCATTATCGGACAATTTTTGCTTTGGGCATTGCTCTATTTTGGAATACCCAAGAGAGGAGCCGCGCTAGCCGCGTCGGTGGGCGTGTTCTGTTTTATGGCGGTTACCGGTTTTGTCCCATCTGTGGTGAGATCCGGCGTGATGTCCATTCTGTATCTGCTCGGGATCGGTATCCGAAAGCAGGCGGATCCGATCAATTCCTTGGGCTTTGCCATGCTGGTGCTGACGGTTCCAAATCCTTTCGCCGCAGGAGATACCGGACTGCTTTTGTCATTTTCCGCAACCTTAGGGATTCTTCTGTTTTCAGGGAGGATTCAAGCCCGCCTGAATCGCTGGACAGAATCGATCGGTGTTTTAAAAAGATTATTCCGCGGACTCAACAGCACTATTGCGGCCACTGTTTCGGCAACCGTATTTACTTCTCCTATTGTAGCCCTTACCTTTGGAGAGTTATCGCTGGTGGCGCCGTTGTCCAATCTTTTAATGGAGTTTCCCGCGGACATTATGCTTTTGTGCGGCTTCCTTACCTCAATCTTTTATTACATTCCTGTGATCAATTTTTTGGCTATGCCCTTCGGACTGGGCGCCGGGATAGCCGCTAATTATCTGATGGAATGCGCCGCATGGCTGGCGAGCTTGCCGATGGCCTCTATTCCGGTTACCCAAGAGGTGCTGCTGATATCGCTGATAGTGTTTGCCGCAGCGTCTGTGGTGATTGTGATGATCCGCTGGGAAGGATTTCGTCTTCGGCTCACGGCCTGCACCACCGCATTTCTGCTGGTTTTCACGGCTCTGGGCGCAGGCTTTGAACAGGAAGCTTTGGAGATAGGGGTTTTGAATACTGGAAATGGAAGCTCCGTAGTTCTGATACGGGATCAGCAGGCCGCAGTGCTTTGCTCCGGAGGCGGAAACGGCGCATATTCCCGGATCGACGCCTATCTGCGGAGCCGCGGAATCGGCCGCTTGGATTATCTTTTGATTTCTCAGGTGGATAAAAAGACATCCTCCGGGGCCAGCCGCCTGATTGAGGAGTATCACCCGGAAACCATATTAGTCTCCGATCAAAAGCTGCCTCAGGATAAGCTTCGCAGGGCGCTGGAAAACCGTGCGGGTGTATACTATTTTTCCAGTAGGAACCAGACGGTTCTTTGGGAGGATCTGGTGATTTCCGTTCTGGCTAATAAATCGGAAAGCTGGATTTCTTTTACCGTGGGCCAGGAGAAATTTTTAATTTGTCCTGCGGGCGGCGATGTTGCGGATTTGCCGGAAGCTGACCGCGACTGCAATTTCTGCATTGCTGGAGATACTCCGGAAAACGCTTACGGCCTTCGGGGAGATTACACTATTCTCACCATGTATCAAGCAGAGGCGATAGAGGCCCAAGAGGCGCTTTCCAATATTAAAATTCATGAGTTGGTGACCTCAAAGCAAGGAAATGTAGTGATTTCCGTATCGGAAACCGGCGTTACGATCGACACGGAATATTAGGAGGAAGCTATGGCGCAGCTAAAGGAGTCTGAATTAAAGAAGCAAATTAAGGAAAAGGCATTCGTCCCTCTGTATTTTCTTTATGGCGAGGAAAAATATTTGATCAGCCATTACACCGAAGCTATTGTGAATAAGGTGCTTGGAAAAAGCTACAGCGATTTTAATTTTCAAGCCTTTGACGGCGGCAAGGCTTCGATCGATGAAATCGCGGATGCAGCTCAGGCGCTTCCGCTGTTTGCTGAGCGTAAATGCGTTTTGGTAAAGGATTTGAATGTGGAAGCTCTGAATGCCGGAGAACTTGCTAAGTTATATCAACTTTTAGAGGAACTATCTGAAACCACGGTTTTAATTATCAGCCAGTCCACTCTGGAAATCGATGCGAAAAGATCCGCGAAATGGAAGAAGTTTATTGCGGCAGCGGAAAAAAATGGAACGGTGGTCCTATTGGAAAAAAGAGGAGAGATCGCTTTAGAGAAGCAGCTGGTGCAGTGGGCGGAAAAGAGAGGCTGCGGCCTGACCCAGATCAATGCGGGGAAAATCATTCAGCTTTGCGGAGATGACCTCCTGACCTTAAGCAGCGAGCTGGAAAAGCTGTGCGCCTATGCAGTGGGCCGGGAAATTACCAAGGATGACATCGATCTGCTGGTAACCAAAAATCTGGAAACTACAGTTTTTGTTTTGGGCAACGCGCTGATGGCTGGAAATTATGATAAAGCATACCAGCAGCTTGACCTGCTTTTTTATCAAAAGGAGGAGCCGGTGGCAGTACTCGCGGTCTTATCCTCTAACTATGTGAATTTATACCGGGCCAAAACGGCTTTAGAAAGCGGAGAAAAGACTTCCGTTTTGAGCAAAGACTTTGATTATAGAGGAAGAGACTTTTTAATCCGCAATGCGGAAAGGGATTGCAAACGTGCTTCCATCAGCCAATTGAGAAAAAGCTTGTTTTTGTTGGCTCAGGCGGATCTGGCTTTGAAAAGCGGCAGGTCGGAGCCTAGAACTGTGCTGGAAGAACTAATCGGAAAAATGATGCTGTTAGCTCGGGAGGAGAAGGTCTGATGATAAAAATTAAGGAAGCGGTAATTGTTGAAGGGAAATACGATAAAATTAAGCTAAGCTCTTTGATTGACGGCCTGATTATCGAAACTGGAGGCTTTCAGATTTTCAGCGACAGGGAAAAGATCGAGCTGCTCCGCAGGCTGGCGGACACCAGGGGGCTGTTGATTTTAACGGACAGCGACTCCGCGGGATTTTTAATCCGCAACCATATCCAGAGCTGTATCCCTAAGGAAAAAATCAGACATGCTTACATTCCAGACCTCTATGGAAAGGAAAAAAGAAAGCTTCACCCATCTAAGGAAGGCAAGCTGGGAGTGGAGGGAATCGATCCTGAAATTCTTTTAGAGTCGATCCGCCGCTCAGGCGCATCAGCTATAGAAGAAGCCGGAAGTTCGGAAGAAAAAAGAAAGATTACCAAGCTTGATTTGTATGAGGATGGCTTTTCAGGAGGTGCGGACAGCAGTAAAAAACGTCAGGTGCTTCTACGGGAATTAGGACTTCCGGAACGGTTGACGGCTAAAGCTCTGGTGCCCGTTTTAAATAGTTTGGTAAACTATGAGGAGTATCAGAAAGTGGTTAAAAAAATTAATTTAACTCTGGAAAATGATTGACAGAGTATACCGAAAATGATATAATAATTGTCGCTGACTGAAATGCGAGCGTGCTGGAACTGGCAGACAGGCACGTTTGAGGGGCGTGTGTTTATGACGTACGGGTTCAAGTCCCGTCGCTCGCACCAAGAAGGGGTGACGAAATAGATGTCACCCCGATTTTTTTCAGTATTCATGCGGGTTTCCGGGCTTTTTAGGGCCGGTTTTTCAAAATCGCCCCACCGTGGATGTCCAACCCCCAAAAGAGCAAAAA
>ENA-OQLI01000671-OQLI01000671.1-human-gut-metagenome-genome-assembly--contig:-NODE-671-length-36551-cov-8.563475_pt1 | contig 36551 bp, 37 predicted proteins | sample MGYA00242805_ERZ504812 | MGnify/ENA primary metagenome ERZ504812 (study PRJEB26092, sample SAMD00036430) | human gut metagenome | host: Homo sapiens | study: EMG produced TPA metagenomics assembly of... | reverse complement strand
AAAAGGTTTATTAAAGTTCGCCTTTTTATAGAAACGGAATAAAAGAAGTGAATATTTCGGCTTAAAAATGGCAAAAAGATGCTGCCGCATCTATGATTTTCTAATCATTGATGCGACAGCCCCATTTGCGATTTTACATAGATTTAACATTCGCCCTGTTTCAGATTTAACATTCCATCAGTATAGTATCCCTTGTGAAGAAGCTAACAAAAAATTCTGAAACAAAGGAGATTAAGAATTATGAAATTGAAAAAGTTTATTGCAGTTATGGCAACAGTAGGAATGGTTGCAAGTCTTGCAGTAGGATGTGGCGGATCTTCCGAAGACACATCTGCTGAGGGAGGAGATGCAGCAGCAGAAGGAAGCAGCGACTGGGATTCTTCCATGGACATCACCATCGTATCCCGTGAGGACGGATCCGGAACCAGAGGAGCTTTCATTGAGCTGTTCGGAATTGAAGAAGAAGTAGACGGCGAGAAGGTTGATATGACCACAGAAGAAGCACAGATTACAAACAGCACTTCTGTAATGCTTACTACAGTAGCTGGTGATGATTACGCAATCGGATATGTCTCTCTTGGATCTCTGGATGACAGCGTAAAAGCTCTGAAGATTGACGGGGCAGAAGCTACAGCTGAGAATATCAAGAGCGGAGATTACAAAGTATCCCGTCCGTTCAACATCGCAACAAAAACAGATATGAACAACCCGACAGCAGAAGACTTTATCTCATTCATCATGAGCCAGGAAGGCCAGGATGTAGTAGCTGAAGAAGGTTATATTCCGCTTGATGGAGCAGAAGCATATGCAGGAGATGCTCCGGCAGGCAAGGTTGTAGTCGGCGGATCCTCTTCCGTATCTCCTGTTATGGAAAAGCTGATCGAGGCATATGCTGAGGTAAATCCGGATGCAGAGATCGAACTTCAGACAACAGACTCTACCACAGGTATGGAATCTGCAATCAGCGGTGCATATGACATCGGTATGGCTTCCAGAGAAGTAAAAGAAGATGAGCTTTCTGCAGGTCTTGAGGCACAGGTTATCGCAACTGATGGTATTGCAGTAGTCGTAAACAACAACAACCCGACAGATGAACTGACAAGCGATCAGGTAAAATCTATCTATACGGGCGAAGCTCTTACATGGGATGAGGTAGTAGAGTAATATGAAATCAAAAGCATGGACTGAAAAATTCATGCGGGGAGTGTTCTTCATTGCCGCCTGCGCTTCGGTGCTGGCGGTAGCTCTCATTTGTGTGTTCTTATTTGCAAATGGTATCCCCGCAATGTCAGAAATCGGATTCTTAGACTTCCTGACGGGAAAAATGTGGAAACCTAACAATGACATTTACGGAATTTTCCCGATGATCGTTGGAAGCCTTTATGTAACAGCCGGAGCAATCATTGTCGGTGTTCCGATCGGAATCCTGACTGCGGTATTCATGGCTTTTTATTGTCCGAAACAGATCTATAAACCATTAAAAACAGCGACAGAACTTCTTGCGGGAATCCCGTCAGTTGTATACGGTTTCTTCGGCCTGGTAGTGCTGGTGCCTATCATCCGTCAGCTGGGAAGAGACCTGGGATTCGGCGGAAACGGAAGCAGTATGCTGACAGCTTCTTTGCTTCTGGGTATGATGATCCTGCCAACCATTATCGGTCTTACAGAATCATCTCTCCGCGCAGTGCCCACCCAGTATTATGAAGGAGCCGTGGCATTGGGAGCAACTCACGAAAGAGCTATTTTCCGTGTAGTTCTTCCGGCGGCAAAATCCGGAACTATTGCGGCGATCGTTCTGGGTGTGGGACGTGCCATCGGAGAGACCATGGCGGTAATCATGGTAGCCGGAAACCAGGCAAGAATGCCGCAGGGTATTTTCCGCGGAATCCGTACATTAACAGCAAATATCGTTATTGAGATGGGATATGCGACAGACCTTCACAGGGAAGCTCTGATTGCCACCGGCGTGGTATTGTTTGTGTTTATCCTGATCATCAATTTCTGCGTAGCATTATTAAACAGGAGGGACAGCCGTGAGTAGTAAAAGCAGTAGCACACAAGCGAAAGGCGTCAATGAAGTGACCCTTGGGCAGAAGTTAAAAAGTTATACAAGAACTCCGGGATCCATGGTCGTCATGCTCCTGGTTATGCTGGCCGCAGTTATTACTTTTGCGGTGTTGATCTTTTTGATCGCATATATCCTGGTCAACGGTGTACCGTACCTTCAGCCGTCTTTGTTTTCGCTGGAATACTCCTCTGAGAATGCATCTTTGATGCCGGCATTGATTAATACGGTCATCATGACTGCACTGTCGCTTTTGATCGCGGTTCCGTTTGGAATCTTTTCCGCCATCTTTCTGGTGGAATATGCAAAACGCGGCAACAAATTCGTAGAAGTGATTCGTCTTACAACGGAGACACTGCAGGGAATTCCGTCCATCGTATACGGTCTGTTCGGAATGTTGTTCTTCGTTACCACCTGCGGGTGGGGCTTTTCCATCCTGGCAGGTGCGTTTACCCTGTCCATCATGGTGCTGCCGCTGATCATGCGGAGTACAGAGGAAGCATTAAAGGCCGTACCGGATTCCTACCGGGAAGGAAGTTTCGGCCTGGGAGCAGGAAAGCTCCGTACGGTATTCCGTATTGTACTGCCGTCAGCGGTTCCTGGTATCCTGGCCGGCGTCATCCTGGCTATCGGGCGTATCGTCGGCGAGACAGCAGCGCTGATCTACACCGCCGGAACGGTTGCCGATATACCAAGCAGCGTCATGAGTTCCGGACGTACCCTTGCGGTACATATGTATAACCTTGCAAGTGAAGGTCTGTACATGGATCAGGCATATGCAACCGCGGTCATCCTGCTGGTACTGGTGGTTGGCATTAATACGCTGTCCGGCGTAGTAGCGAAGAGATTAACGAAAGCGTAGAGAGGGATAACAATGTCAAAATTAAGCATTAAGAATCTGGATCTTTACTACAGCGATTTTAAAGCGCTCAAAGATGTAAATCTGGAGATCGAAGAACATAAAATCACAGCATTTATCGGACCTTCCGGATGTGGAAAGTCCACACTGTTAAAATCCATCAACCGTATGAACGACCTGGTGGAAGGCTGCCGCATTGAGGGCGAGATCCTCCTTGACGGAAAGAATATTTTCAAAGATATTGATGTAAACGTATTAAGAAAAAGAGTGGGAATGGTGTTTCAGAAACCAAATCCGTTCCCGATGAGCATTTACGATAACATCGCATATGGTCCCAGGACCCATGGGATCCATTCCAAGGCGAAGCTGGATGATATCGTGGAAAAATCCCTGCGCGATGCGGCGATCTGGGATGAATGCAAAGACCGCCTGAAAAAAAGCGCTCTTGGCATGTCCGGCGGACAGCAGCAGAGACTGTGTATCGCCAGAGCCCTTGCAGTACAGCCGGAGGTTCTTCTGATGGATGAGCCCACCAGCGCCCTGGATCCGATTTCCACATCCAAGATCGAAGACCTTGCGATGGAACTGAAAAAGGACTATACTATTGTCATGGTAACACATAACATGCAGCAGGCAGTCCGTGTTTCTGACAATACCGCATTTTTCCTGCTGGGTGAAGTCGTAGAGTACAATGATACGGAAAAACTATTCTCAATACCGTCAGACAAGAGAACAGAAGACTATATCACAGGGAGGTTCGGTTAAATTATGCGTAATAAATTTGATATGCAGCTTGGCATGCTGAATGAACAGCTGATCCACATGGGAGAATTGTGCGAACTGGCCATCAACCGTGCAACGAAGGCACTGCAGAACGGCAGCATTGAGGAAGCAAAAAATGTGATCGATGCAGATCAGGAAATCGATCAGATGGAAAAGGATATTGAGCGTCTGTGCCTGAAACTGCTCCTGCAGCAGCAGCCGGTAGCAAGAGATTTAAGACAGATTTCCGCTGCTCTTAAGATGATCACGGATATGGAACGTATCGGTGACCAGGCCAGCGATATTGCAGAGATCATCATTTCCGAAAAGAAGTCCCAGGTAACGGATCTTAAGAAAATCGGAAGTATGTCAGAAGCAGCGGCAAAAATGGTCCGCGACAGTGTTACTTCCTATGTAAATAAGGATCTGGAGCTGTGCAGACGTGTGATGGAAGCAGATGATGCTGTAGACATCATGTTTGAAGAGACGAAAAAGGAACTGATCGATGCGATTGCAGACAACAAAGGCGATCAGGGAAAAGAAGCGATCGATCTGATCATGGTTGCCAAATATCTGGAGCGTATCGGAGATCATGCCACCAATATTGCAGAGTGGGTAGAGTTTTCGATCACTGGCATCCATAAGGACAGCCAGATTTAAATAATTAAGGAGATACAGCATGATATTTTGTGTAGAAGATGACAGCAATATCCGGGAACTCGTCGTATACACGCTTGAAACCACGGGCTTTAAAGCGCGTGGTTTTGAAGATGGAAGAGAATTCCTGGAAGCGCTGGCACTGGAAACCCCGGAGCTGGTGCTGATGGACATCATGCTTCCGGGTGATGACGGGCTGGAACTTTTGAAAAAATTAAAGGCGTCTCCCAAGACCCGGGAAATACCGGTGATCATGGTTACGGCCAAGGGTGCGGAATACGATAAAGTCAAAGGACTGGACCTGGGGGCGGATGATTATGTGACGAAGCCCTTTGGAATGATGGAGCTGGTCTCAAGGATCAAGGCGGTGCTCAGGCGTACCAGGAGAGATGCCCAGGAGCCTCAGGATATCATTGCAGTCGGCGAGATTGAGATCAACACAAAAAAACACGAGGTAACAGCGGCAGGAGAAGTGGTGAATCTGACATTGAAGGAATATGAACTTCTGAAGCGGCTGATGAAAAATCCGAATATCGTCATGACCAGAGACTGTCTGCTGGAAGATATCTGGGGTTATGACTTCGACGGGGAGACCCGTACCGTGGATGTACATGTCCGGACCCTGAGGCAGAAGCTGGGGCCCTGCGGCGAAAAGATTGAAACAGTCCGGGGCGTCGGATACAGGATGAGTGAGTAGGAGCACTGTGGATGAGGCTGAAAACAACGATTCAGAAAAATATGATCTTGATCATTGCGGCAACGCTGGTGATCGCCTATGCAATGACGACCTTTGTGGTATACCGGCAGACGGTGAGAGTCATGGAGGACGAGGTGCGCCAGGAAGCGGACTATATCTGTACAGCGATTGAGATATCCGGCCCTTCCTATCTGGAAGAAATGGATGCAGTCCGTGAAAACACCAGGGTTACCTGGATCACGGAGGACGGCGAGGTTCTGTATGACTCCGGACAGGATGAAGAGACGGAGATGGAGAATCACGCGGACCGCCCGGAAGTGAAGGAAGCGCTGAAAAATGGGCGGGGAAGTAATGTCAGGCGGTCGGATACCCTGAATGAGGAAATGTTTTATTATGCGGTCCGGCTCTCGGACGGAACGATCCTTCGGGTATCAAAGACTATGGATACGGCTTTCCGGACGGCGCTTAACGTTCTGCCCGGAATGGGTGTGATTGCCGTAGTGATGCTTCTGCTGGCGGCGGCCCTGTCCCGGAACCAGGTGGCAAAGATGATACGACCCATCAATGAGTTAGACTTAAATGTCCCTTTGGAAAATGAGATGTACGAGGAATTAACACCATTGCTGAAACGTATTGATGAACAAAACAAACAAAAAGATGCGATCGCGGATATGCGCAAAGAGTTTTCGGCCAATGTCTCCCATGAGCTGAAGACACCGCTGACCTCTATATCCGGTTATGCAGAGATCATGAAAAACGGCCTTGTAAAGCCGGAGGATATGAAGGTGTTCTCTGAACGCATTTATAATGAAGCAAGCCGGCTGATCACGCTGGTGGAAGATATTATCAAGCTTTCCAAGCTGGACGAGGGCGCGATCGAGGTGGAAAAAGAGGATGTGGATCTCTATGAGCTGACCAGGGAGATCGTAAGCCGTCTGGCGCCTCAGGCAGAAAGCCGGAATGTCCATTTAGAGGTTACTGGTGAAAATGTGATCTATCATGGCGTGCGGCAGATCCTGGATGAGATGATCTATAATATCTGTGAAAATGCGGTCAAATATAATAAAAAAGGCGGATCGGTCAGTGTCTGGGTAGGAGCTACCCTGAAAGGAAAGAAAGTGATCGTCAGCGATACCGGAATCGGGATCCCCAAAGATCAGCAGGAACGGATCTTTGAGAGATTCTACCGGGTAGACAAAAGCCATTCAAAGGAGACCGGGGGAACCGGCCTTGGCCTTTCCATTGTAAAGCATGGAGCAATCATGCACAATGCCCAGATCCACGTGGAGAGTGAAGAAGGCAAAGGAACTAAGATGGAAATTACTTTTTAAGGAAAGAAGAATAGACAGAAGCGTACGCGCTGGAGAAGAATCTCAGGTGCGCACGCTTCTTTTTTTGTAAAAAAATGCGGACTTCCTGCTGGGAATTTAAGATTTATCTGATATACTACAAAGTTCATATGCCAAAAGATGAGGCGGAGCAGGTTATGAAAAACCACTTGTAGAGGCATAATATCACAAAGGAGGAAGCGCAGTATGACGAATACAACATTTTATTTTTCAGAGAAAGACATCAGAGAATTCAGGTATTATCTGCAGGAGAGAGAAAATGCGCAGGCAACAATGGAGAAGTACATCAGAGATGTGAGAAATTTTATGGAATACGTGGGGAAAGGCAGGAAGGTCGATAAAGAAAAGCTGCTCCAGTATAAACAGTGGCTGGTAGAGAATTACGCCATCAGCAGCGCAAATTCGATGATCGTGGCGCTGAACCAGTTTTTAATATTCAAGGGGCATGGCGGACTCAGGATAAAACGTATACGGACACAGAGGAATGGTATGCTGAATGTGGATAAAACGCTTGAAAGAGAGGAATTTTTAAGACTTGTGCGGACGGCCCGCGGTCAGGGAAAAGAGCAGATTGCTATGATCATGGAAACCATGTGCGCCACCGGGATCCGGGTAAGCGAACTGAAATTTTTCCGTGTAGAAAACCTAAAAAGCGGAATGATCTTCTGCACCAGGACCGGACGTGAAAAGAACCGTTCCAACATCTGGAGGGAAATGAAGAAAATCTCCGAGCTGGCCGGAGTCAGACTTGAAAAAGTATTTCCCCATAATCTGAGACATTTATTTGCCCGTACCTTTTATAAAATGACAAAAGATCTGATCAACCTGGCAGACATACTGGGGCACAGCAGTGTAGAGGTGACACGGATCTATACGTCGGACAGTATTAACGAATGGCGAAGAAACCTGGACAGGATGGAAATCCTGGAAGAATAATAACATAATGTTAATTATGTTGTTGTATCAGGGCATAATTGTATAATTTTAATTGCAATTTATATCTAATATAGACAATGGCTTCCATAGCTGCCAGGATTTTCTCTACATATCGCGGCTAAAGTTACTTTACATCTGTTGACAATCATATTTCACTGATATAAACTATAGAAGGTAAAAAGAAAGATTCCTTTTAATAAAGAAGTTTTACTACATAATTAACATTTTGTTGTAAAGGGGAAATTGCTGTGGCTAAAGTATCAAGAAGAACAGCAGAAGACTTGACCGGCAGAAGATTTGGCCGGCTGACTGTAATCAGACAGCTTGAAAACCGCAACAATAGAACCAGGTGGCTGTGCAGATGTGACTGTGGCAACGAAAAGGATGTCGCGGCCAGAGATCTGAAGGCGGGAAAAGTCAAAAGCTGCGGCTGTCTCAGGCGTGAAGGGAACCGGAAGAAGATGGACATTTCCGGGCAGCACTTCGGGAGGCTGACCGCACTATATCCTACCGACCGCCGTGATTCCCACGGTGTTGTGTACTGGGTATGCAGGTGTGACTGCGGCAATCAAACGGAGGTGCCGGCTTCCAATCTGGTAAACGGTACATGTAAAAGCTGCGGCTGTCTGAAAAAAGAGAATCAGGACAAGATCCAGGACCGTCTCCATCATATAGACGGGACCTGTGTGGAATTCCTGGAAAAGCGCAAAAAGAGAAAAGATAACAAAAGCGGTTTCCGGGGAGTATATCAGGGCAAAAATGGCAGATACAGAGTCAGCATCGGGTTCCGCGGGAAGCGGATCTATCTGGGAATGTACGACGACTTTGAAAATGCCGTGGAAGCCCGGCTGGAAGCAGAAAAGAATATCTACGGAGAATTTCTGGAACTGTATCATGAATGGGAAAAGAAGTCCTCTGATGATCCCGAATGGGCAAGACGCCATCCCTTTTCTGTATCGGTGCCGGTGCCGAAGTAAACATGCAAGGAGGACAAGTGTTGGATAATTTCATAGACATGCATGTTCACATACTGCCAGGAGTAGACGACGGCGCAGAAGATATAAAAGAAATGGAAGAAATGCTGAAAATTGCATATAGCGAAGGCATCCGCTGTATCATAGCGACCCCCCACCACCATCCAAGACGCGGAAAAGAATCGCCGGAAGTGCTGAGGAAGAAGGCCGCTCTTTTGCGGAAGTCTGCCCATGAGATCGACGAACATTTCCGTATATATCTTGGAACGGAAATTTTTTTTGGGCAGGACGTGCTGGAGAAGCTGAAGGAGGGACAGATCCTTACCATGAACCGGCGCAATTACGTGCTGGCAGAGTTCTCTCCGTCTGAACCGTTTTCCTATATCAAACAGAGCCTGCAGCAGCTTATGATGGCGGGATACGAAGTGATCCTGGCGCACGCGGAACGGTACAGGTGCCTGACCGAGGAGCCGGAGCTGGCGGAACAGCTGGGAGACATGGGGATCCTGCTCCAGATCAATGCCGGAAGCATTACCGGGGAGGGCGGCAGAAGGATCCGGAAATTCATCAGGTATCTGATGGACGAAGATCTGGTCTTCTGCGTGGGAACCGACGCCCACAGTGCCAGGAGCCGGGCGCCGCGGATGAAAAAGGCCGCGGAGTACGTAAAGAAAAAGTACGGCGAGGAATATGTAAGGAAAATATTCTATGAAAATGCCAAGATGATGCTTAGGAAGGAAAAGAAATAAGATGAATCAAGAACGACTGATGAATCAGGAAATTGACAATGATGAAATTACCATAGATCTGACAGAGCTTTTTATGGCACTTTGGTCCAGGCTCCATATCATACTGATGGCAGGAGTGCTGGGGGCGCTGATCGCCTTTGTAGGCACCAATCTTCTGGTGACGCCTATGTATACCTCGGAGACCAAGGTCTATGTGCTGACCCGCTCCGACAGCACGGCAGGCATCACCTACAATGATCTGCAGATGGGAACACAGCTGACGCAGGACTATATGCAGCTGGTGACAAGCCGTCCGGTGCTGGAGCAGGTGATCGCAGTCCTGAACCTGGATATGGAACCCGGTCAGTTAAAAGACATGATTTCGGTGGAGACGCCGGAGGGAACCCGTATCTTAAGTATCCGCGTCCAGAGCGAAGATCCCAAGCAGGCCAAAGAAATCGCCGATGCGGTGAGAGACTCTGTCAGCATCCAGATCACGGAGATCATGGACGCCGATGCGGTCAACACGGTAGAGGAAGGAAATCTTCCTACCAGCCCCTCATCGCCCAGCATCCCCAGGAACATTGCCATTGGCGCCCTTTTAGGTCTGCTCCTTGCCATGGGTGTGATCACTCTGATCTTTATCCTGGACGACACGATCAAGACACCGGACGATGTGGAGCATTATCTGGGCTTAAATACCCTGACGTCCATTCCGATCAGCGAGGGAATGAAAAAGGGGAAAAAGGTAAAGAAACTTCCGGAAAAGCAGATGATGCGGAACATGAAGCGATAAGTGATGTTGGATAAAGGAGATACATAGATGCAGGAGATTACATTAAAAAATCTGGCAAAAGATTACCGGAGCAATGAAGCCTATAAGACTCTCCGGACGAATATTGAATTTTCGGGATCAGATAAACAGGTGATCGTGTTTACCAGCTGTACGCCGAACGAAGGAAAGAGTACCGTATCCCTTGCCCTGGCGGCCTCCCTGGCGGAAGGGGAGAAGCGGGTGCTGTTCATTGATGCGGATCTCCGGAAATCGGTAATGATGGGACGCCATAAGATTATCGGGGAACTGAATGGTTTAAGCCATTTCCTTTCCGGCCAGGTGGAATTAAAGGACGTGATCTGTAAAACCCAGATCCAGGGACTGTCCGTGATCCTGGCAGGCGTGGTGCCGCCAAATCCGGCGGAGCTTCTGGGAAATCACCGGTTTGAGGCTATGCTGGACGGGGCGAGAAAAGCCTATGATTATGTGATCATTGATGCGCCGCCCCTTGGCAGTGTCATCGACGCGGCCATCGTTGCAAGACACTGCGACGCTTCTGTCCTGGTGGTGGCAGCGTCCACCATCAGCTATAAATTTGCCCGGACTGTCAAAGAGCAGCTGGAAAAAGCAGGCTGCCCCATCCTGGGTGTGGTGCTGAATAAGGTAGACATGAAGCAGAACAAATATTACGGAAAATATTATGGAAAATACTACGGATCATACGGGGAGAAGTAGAAGATGAAACAGCGTTTGGTAATGCTGGCTCTGGCGGCAGGCTGCATCGTACTGGCAGTGGCCGGTGCGCTGGTCTATCTCGGACAGGACCGGAAGGCGCCGGAGATTACAGTGGAAGATACGGAAATCAGTTATACAGAAGGCGGAGACTATGAGGAACTGCTGGAAGGTGTAACTGCAGAGGATAACATAGACGGCGACCTGACAGACCAGGTATTCGTAGATAAGATCATCCAGACCGGGGAAGATACCGGGATCGTCTACTATGGCGTCATGGATAAGCATCACAACGTAGGGACGGCCAGACGGACCATCACGTATCATCTGTCAGAAAACGGCGATGAGGCCGTGACAGAACAGACAGAGGAAGCGGAAGAAGCGGATGGCGAAGAGGAAGAGGCTGCCGGCCAGGAGCAGGCAGCGCAGACAGAGCCGAAGGAAGAGGAGACGCTTCAGCCTGACGGGGCCCGCCCTGCATTGGCTCTGACATCGACAGAAACCATGGTCGCCGTGGGGACAGCCTTTGATCCCATGAGTGTGGTCAAGGACGCCGTGGACGATGTGGATACCAAAGACTCTCTGTATCAGAGGATCAGCGCCAACGGCACCTATGATACCAACGTGCCAGGGACCTATACGATCCAGTATTTCGTGACAGACAGCTCGGGAAACACTTCGGATCCCCAGAATTTTACATTGAAGGTACAGTAGAGAGGAAACGACTGAACGTACCTTGTAGAGGAGATTAGAGATGGAACATCATCATAAACGGAAAAGGAACAAAAATATGGCCGGAAAGCTGATCACAATCCTGCAGCTGATCCTGTCCGCGGGACTGCTGATCCTTGTCTGGAACAGCGGCATGGTTCCGGGACTGTATCTGGCGCTTCTGGGCGGAGGCCTGCTGCTTTTATTTGCAGTCACCTTCTGCCTGCAGTATGTGAAAAGCAAGGTCAAATTTGCAGGTATGGTTATCAGTATCCTGATCAGTATCGGACTGGCGGTGGGTATCGTCTACTTCCTGCGGATCCAGCAGACTATGGCGGATGTGGGAGGCGCCACCTATAAGACCGACAACATGATCGTGGTAGTCAAGGCCAGTGATCCGGCAGAAAGCATCCTGGATGCGGCAAACTACCGCTTCGGATATCAGACCAGCGTGGATCAGGAGAATAACGACAAAATGCTGGACGACGTCCAGACGGTGGCGGGCAGGGAGTTAAAACTCAGCGAGTACGACACGGTGACAGACCTGGCGAACGGCCTGCTGTCCGGTCAGATCGAGGCAGCCATCTACAACGAGGCTTTTGACGGCATCATCGAGGAGAGTATTGAAGACTATAAAGATCAGGTGAAGATCCTGTACCAGTACGGTATCGAGACGGAGATCCAGCAGGAAGACACCAATGTGGAAGCGCCGTTTAACGTATATATCAGCGGTATCGACGTATCCGGACCGATCACCACCAACAGCCGGAGCGACGTGAACATCATTATGACGGTGAACCCGAATACCAAGAAGATCCTGCTGACCACCACGCCGAGAGACTATTACGTGACGATCCCGAATATTTCCGGAGAGCAGCGGGACAAGCTGACCCATGCGGGAATCTACGGGGTGGACGCCTCCATGGCGACCCTGGAGCAGCTCTATGGCATCGATATCAGTTATTATGCGAGAGTCAATTTCACATCCCTGATCACCATCGTGGATGCGCTGGGCGGCGTGGATGTAAATTCGGAGTATGCATTCAGCGCCGGCGGCTATGACTTTGTCCAGGGGACCAATCATCTGGACGGAAAAGCTGCACTGGCCTTTTCAAGAGAACGCTACAGCTTCGAGAGCGGGGACAATCAGAGAGGCAGAAACCAAGAGGCAGTGCTGACGGCTATTCTGCAAAAAGCTATGTCTCCGGCTATCCTGACCAGCGCGAACCAGATCCTTTCTCAGGTCAGCGACTGTGTGGAGACCAATATGACCCAGGACGAGATGGCCAAATTCATCAATATGCAGCTGTCTGACGGGGCAGGCTGGACGATAGTATCTACAGCAGCCACCGGTACGGGAGACAACCAGGCATGCTTCTCGTCGGGATCACAGCTTCTCTATGTGATGTGGCCGGATGAGGCCATCGTGGGGGATATTTCCAGACGGATGGATCAGGTCTTAAGCGGCAATTAAGATGCAAAGTTATGAGGGAAAAGAGGAAATAGCATGGGATACATAGGATGGGCGCTGGCAAGCGCTCCGGTCGTTGACCCGGAGCGGGCGGTCATTGCGGCCGGCGGAGCAGTCGCTGCAGGGCTGGTGATCTTTATTATAAGAAATAAAAGAAATATTGCAGAGAGGCTTAAGAAACATCATGGATAAGTGGATTCGAAATCCGGGGTGGACCTGGGTACAGAAAGCGTTTCTGATCGCCTTTCTGGATGGGCTGATTATACTGGCAGCATATCTGATGGCGCTGCTCCTGCGGTTTGATTTCATATTCTCCCGGATTCCCAGAGAATATGTGGAAGGATATATCTGGTCCATGCCCTACTGGATCGCCATTACGATCGTAGTGTTTTACGGGTGCCGGTTGTATCACAGCGTCTGGCGTCTGGCCAGCATTTCAGAACTGCAGATGAGCATTGTTGCTTATATCATTTTAATACCGGCCTATACATTTGGAACGCTTTTTATGAAGCTTCAGATGCCCAGATCGTATTACTTCATGGGATATGTCCTGTCATTTCTGCTGACTACGGGATTAAGGTTTTCCTTCCGGTTTCTTCGCTTTTATGTAAGGAGGCGGGAAGGCGAAGAGCAGGACCGGATCATGGTGATTGGCGGCGGATCGGCAGGGCAGGCAGTCATCAAGGAATTGACCGGCAGCCGCGGCAATCCGGCCAGAGTATGCTGTGTCATTGATGACAACCCTAACAAATGGAGCCGGATGCTGGAGGGCATCCCGATCGTGGGAGACAGGAATGACATTCTGGAAGCTGTAGAAAAATACAGAATCAACCGGATCATCTATGCGATCCCGGCGACTACCGGAAAGAACCGGAAAGACATCCTGAATATCTGTAAGGAAACCAGCTGCAGGCTTCAGACCGTGCCCAGCGTGGCGCAGCTGGTGAATGGAGAGGTCAAGGTGACCAGGCTTCGGGATGTGGAGATCACCGACCTTCTGGGACGGGCCCAGGTGAAGGTTAACAATCAGGAAATATTTGATGTGCTGAAGGATAAGGTGGTCATGGTGACCGGCGGCGGAGGCTCTATCGGAAGTGAGCTGTGCCGTCAGATTGCCGGTGCAGGCCCGCGGACACTGATCATTTTCGATATATACGAAAATAATGCCTATTCGATCCAGCAGGAATTAAGGAAAAAATATCCGGGACTTCACCTGGAAACGCTGATCGGTTCTGTAAGGAACACCAACCGGGTTAACAGCATTATCGAGAAGTACCGGCCGGACGTCATCTACCATGCGGCAGCCCACAAGCATGTGCCGCTGATGGAAGACAGCCCCAATGAGGCCATCAAGAACAATGTAGAGGGCACGTATAAAGTGGCCCGGTCCGCTGCAAAATATGGGGTGAAAAAGTTTGTACTGGTCTCTACGGACAAGGCGGTGAATCCCACCAATATCATGGGAGCATCCAAGCGTCTGTGCGAGATGGTGGTGCAGATGATGAACCGGCAGTCGCCGGGGACAGATTTCGTGGCAGTCCGGTTCGGAAACGTGCTGGGCAGCAACGGCAGCGTGATCCCGCTCTTTAAGAAGCAGATTGCGGAGGGAGGCCCGGTGACAGTGACGGATAAGAATATTATCCGTTACTTTATGACCATCCCGGAGGCGGTGTCTCTGGTACTGCAGGCCTCCTACTATGCCAAAGGCGGAGAAATCTTCGTGCTGGACATGGGAGAGCCGGTCAAGATCGACGATATGGCCAGGAACCTGATCCGGCTGTCCGGGTACACGCCAGATGTAGACATCCCCATCGTCTATACCGGGCTTCGTCCCGGGGAGAAGCTGTATGAAGAGCTTCTGATGGATGAAGAGGGAATGCAGGAGACAGACAATGAGCTGATCTTCATCGGAAAACCCATTGAGATGGACGATGAAGACTTTAAGGAAAAATTGGAACTGCTGGACAGAGAAAGCAGGAATGAGTCCGGCAAGATCAAGGAGATCGTGGCAGAAATCGTGCCAACGTATCATCCGGATTTGAACAGATGATGTAGAACTATTCAGCCAGACAGCTCGGATTCGCAGCTGATATATGGCTGAATAGATTGTAAAAAGCTTTTGATGTTTTCAATCGTCGCTTTGCCGCGTTGGAAACACATAAGTGTAACAGGGTGTGTGAAAGATTCGGGCGTGCAGCTTCCGTAAAAGTTAAGCTGCAGCAGGTCGGAATGGCGAAGCATACCCTTTCACCAGGAAGGCAAAGCAGAAAGGGCAGCTATGTGGTATGTGATCCAGGTCAGAACCGGTACAGAAGAGGAGATCCAGAGGCAATGTGAAACTATCATTGATAAAAGCATATTAGAAAAAAGTTTTATTCCAAAGTATGAGCAGGAGCGGAAGTATCAGGGAAAATGGCATACAGAATTAAAGGTGCTGTTCCCGGGATACGTGTTCCTGGTCAGTGATGAGAAAGAGAAGCTTTTCTTTGAACTGAAGCGGATCATAGGACTTACAAAGCTGCTGGGGACCGGAGAAACCATCGTACCTCTGACCAACGAGGAAGTGAATTTTCTGCTGAGACTTGGCGGTGAAGAACAGACTGTGGAGATGTCAGAGGGAATCATTGAGAATGATAGGGTGGTCGTGACTAGCGGTCCGCTGAAAGGAAATGAAGGACTGATCAGGAAAATAGACCGCCACAAGCGGAAGGCCTGGCTGGAAATCGAGATGTTTGGGAGAACGGTGGAGATGCAGGTAGGGCTGGAAGTAGTGGGGAAGAGATAAAAGAGAAGAAGAGACAAGAAAAAATGGAACCTGAAGAGTTTTTTTATGAGAACAGTGTTCATTGGGTTTAATGTGATATAGGGGGATTCCCGGGAAGGGAGTCTTTATTTTTATGAGGAAACAGAGGTAGGAAAGATGAAAGAGCATATGGATATTCCGTTTTCGCCTCCGGATATAACGGAAACAGAAATTGAAGAAGTGGCGGATGCGCTGAGGAGTGGATGGATCACCACAGGACCCAAAACGAAAGAATTTGAACGCAGGATCGCAGAGTACTGCGGTGTGAATAAAGCGGTGTGCCTGAATTCACAGACTGCCTGCGCTGAGATGGCTCTGCGGATACTGGGAATCGGTGAGGGAGATGAAGTGATCGTACCGGCTTATACCTATACAGCGACGGCATCCGTCGTCTGTCATGTGGGGGCAAAGCTGGTACTTGTAGATGTCCAGAAGAACTCCTTGGAAATGGATTACGATAAGCTGGAAGCGGCCATTACAGAAAAGACCAAGGTGATCATACCGGTCGATTTGGGCGGAGTTCCATGTGATTATGACAGGATTTTTGAAATCGCGGAGAGAAAGAAAGGTCTTTTCCATCCGGAGAATGAGATCCAGAAAGCTATGGGAAGGATTGCGGTAAATGCTGATGCCGCCCATGCATTCGGGGCAGTCTGGCATGGGGAAAAAGTGGGTAGCATTGCTGACTTTTCATCATTTAGTTTCCATGCTGTAAAAAATCTTACAACGGCAGAGGGAGGAGCACTTACCTGGAGAACGATACCGGGGATCGCCGATGAAGAAATCTACCATCAGATCCAGTTGCTTTCTCTTCACGGGCAGTCAAAAGATGCACTGGCCAAAACAAAACTCGGGGCATGGGAATATGACATTGTGGGCCCCTGGTATAAGTGCAATATGACGGATATCATGGCTGCGATCGGTCTGGCACAGCTGGAACGATATGAGGGGATGCTGAAAAGGCGGAGAGAGATCATCGAGAAATATGACAGTGTACTGAAACCGTTAGGAATTGAGGCGCTCAAACATTATACAGAAGAATACGGTTCTTCCGGACACTTATACATAACAAGGATACCGGGGATCACGCCGTATCAGAGGCAGGAAGTCATTACGAAGATGGCGGAAGCGGGGATTGCATGTAATGTGCATTATAAACCGCTGCCAATGATGACGGCATATAAGAATATGGGATTTGATATCAAGGATTATCCCAATGCGTATGAGAAGTTTGTGAATGAAGTGACGCTGCCGTTGCATACGAGGATGACGGATGAAGAGATTACTTATGTATTGGAAAGTTTTAGTACAGTGCTGGAGAAGATGATTCATGAGAATAGAATTTGATAAGTTCAATTCTGAAATATTCCAAAATAAAATAGGGAATATTTTAGATATTAGAGATGATACAAACTATCATGAAATAGAAAAAATTATTAAATTATCGATGGATGAGCAATACAATTTCTTGTTTACTAAGATAAATACAAATTTTCAAAATGTAGTCAATAGATTTATAAATAAAAAATTTAATCTGATAGATACGCAGGTTACATATTGCTTAAAATGTAAAGATAATATTGTTCAACGTAAGGTAGTTGACGGAATTTCATTTCGCAAATTTAAAAAATCAGATATTTCCGATATTGCGGCTATTGCGAGTATGAGCTTTTTTCTTGACCAGTTTCACTTAGATAAAGATTTAGATAGTCAAATGTGCAATAGGTATTATGAACAATGGGCGATTAATTCCTGTAACGGATTTGCAGATGATGTTTTTGTCCTAGATAATGGAAAATTAATAGGGTTTATTACTGTCAATTATTGTGTTGATAACGCAACTGTCGGATTGGCGGCTATTTCACCATTTTTTCAAGGAAAAGGGTTCTTTAATTTATTAATATCAGAAACAATTTGTGAATTAAGGAATAATGGAATAAATATGCTCTACTATGGAACACAGTTGTGTAATGCCCCTGTACATAAAACAATGGGGAAATTTCAAGGAGCTTTAATTAGTAGTGCATATGTTCTGCACAAAAAGTTGTGTAAAGTATAGTTATTTGGAGGTTTACATGAATATTACATTGAGTAGACTCAATATGGGAATAGCGGATAATATGATTATAAAAAGACATAGTAATCAGAAAAAGATAAAACGTTGTTTAGATATTGTTATTGCATTACCAATTACATTGATAGCATTACCGATTATTTTTATTTCATGTATAGCAATTCGCATTGAGTCAAAAGGCAGTCCTATTTATAAACAGAAAAGATCAGGATTTAGAGGAACGGAGTTCGTTGTTTATAAACTAAGAACTATGTATGATCGCAGTTCAGAAGGAAATCTTAGTGCTCCTAAACCAGGGGATTCGCGAGTGACAAAAGTGGGTAAGTTTTTAAGAATGACGAGTATTGATGAACTTCCACAGTTTATTAATGTTATAAAAGGGGAGATGTCTATTTTAGGTCCTAGAGCTATTCCTGAAAAAGAAATTGAACTGAGGATTGAAAATATGATGAAAAATGATTCCTCTAAAACGGAAGATTATAGAAGAGCAATGCAGATTAGAAGGTTAATGAAACCAGGAATTAGCGGAATGGCTCAAGCCTATGGGAGAAGTTCCCTTACAACCGAAGAGGCTACTGCTTACGATATATATTATGTTCTAGAATATTCTCTATTCTTGGATGTAAAAATTTTTTTCAAGACAATAGATACTATTTTATTTCGGAAAGGAGTTAATTAATGAGTAAGGCTTTGTTTGTGTGTTATGGAGGAGGCCATGCAGATGCTTTGATTCCTGTTATACATTATCTTAGAGCAAATACCGATATTACTGTAGAGGCTATTGGAGTAAATTTAGCAGCTGAAAAATTGAGAAAAGCGGGAATTCCATGCAAATCTTTATCAGATTATCTTGATATCAGAAGTGTAGAAATTGGTTTCCCACTTGCTAGAGGGAGACACAATTTTTCTTCAAAAGTAAGCTTTGCTGATTCTATTGCGTATTATGGATATACGATGTCAGATCTGATAGATGAGGTGGGAGAGGATATTGCTTATAAAATTTTGAAAATTTTTGATAGACGGACTATGTTCCCGGCTAAAACTATGATGCGTATTCTCGATCAAGAAAGGCCGGATGTTGTGATTACCACTACAATGAATCGATTTGAGGCGGCAGCCTTATATGCAGCCGGGAAATTAGGGATTGCAACAGTTAAAGTAGAGGATCTTATAGGACGCATTTATAAGACATTTCCTGATAAGATACAAGTTGATACTGAAGAAGAAAAGAAACGATTAATAAAGAACGGTATTAGTGAAAAAAATATAATTTTAAAAGAGGAAATTAACAACCCTCTTGTTATGGATTTTTACGAAAAAATATATAGTATTCAAAATAAAATGCGGCCGACAGCTTTTGCAGTATTATGCGAATATGCAAAAAATGAGATTATGAAAAGAGGTGTTCCGGAAAATCAAATTTATATAACAGGACAGCCAGCATTTGACAAGCATCCTTGGTATTTAGTAAATACATCAAAAGAAGATGTGTGTGAAAAAATTGGTATAGATTCGAATAAAAAACTAGTGAGTTTTATGTCACAACCAAATGTTGAACGCGAAGAAGTTTTTAAAGCATTTGTAGATGCGATTAATCTTTCAAAAGTGGAAGATGTTTATTTTATTGTAAAATTGCATCCTAATGAAGATGGTAAAATACAAAAATTATTATTAAAAGAAAAAGATATTGATAATGTGATTTTAGTAAAAGATATAGATGCTCGAGAATTGATAGCTGTTTCTGAAGTAATCATGACAGTTTCATCTACTACAGGATTAGAGGCTGCGGTCATGGGAAAACCTTTAATATATGTAAATGTAACAGCTAAAGAAGATTTCATACCATTTGAAAAGATGGGAATAGGTATACGATGTCAGAACTCGAAAGAAATAGCTGAAGAATTAAATAAGTATTTCATACAAAGAGAGAAATTTGATTTACCTATGATAAAAAAATATCGGACTGATGGAAAAGCGGCAGAACATGTAGGAAGAATTATTGAGAATCTTGCCGATAAAAAAATGCCTGCATCGAAAAGAACAGTAATTATTATTCAAGCAAGAATGGGATCAACAAGATTACCTGGTAAAGTGTTGAAATTATTAGCAGGGAAGCCGCAAGTGCAGCATGTTGTTGATCGAATGAGGGAAAGTCGGCTTGCATCTGAAGTAGTTGTTGCAACTTCTTCAGAAGATAATAACAAACTGTTAATTGAATATTTGGGAAAAAATCAAATTAATTATTGTATTGGAAGTGAGGCCAACGTTTTGTATAGATATATAGATGCTGCTGAAAAATTTGATGCAGATATTGTTGTGAGAGTTACAGCAGATAATCCACTTACCAGTGCAAAATGTATTGACAGAATGATAGAATCCCATATTCAAATGAATGCAGATTACACAGTTATGAAAGGTCTGCCAATAGGAATAACAGGTGAAGTTGTCAATTTGGGTGCCCTTAGAAAAGTTAAAATGTCTTCAGATGTTACAGAACATGATTTAGAGCATGTTACATCATATATATATGAACATCCTGAACAATTTATCCTGAATTATATGAAAGCTCCGAAAGAGTTGAATTATCCAAAACTACACTTAACAGTTGATACGCAAGAGGATTTCAATAAGATGTCCTTTATATATGAACAACTTTATAATGGGGGCTATATTGATGTCAAAGATGTGATTGATTTAGTTATAAACAAAATGGAGAAGATATAAATGGACAAAGTAAAATTTTTGATCTTAGGGGCGGGAGTGTCCGGACTATCATTTGCTAATAATATAAAATCCGAAGATTATTGCATTATTGATAGAGAGTCAGAAGTCGGCGGGTATTGTAGAACGATTAAACATGGAGAATTTGTTTGGGATTATGCAGGTCATTTTTTTCATTTTTCTCATCCACAATTAAAAGAATATTTTAAACAAGTTACTGATTCAAACAGTACAGTACATAGGATAAAGAATACAAAGATATATTATAAAGGTTATTATGTAGATTATCCTTTTCAAAAAAACATACATCAATTAAAAAAGGATGAGATGATAGATTGTCTTTATGATCTTTTTTTTAAAAAGGAAAAGGATAAGTATGAAAATTTCCAGGACATGCTGTATGGAAAATTTGGAAGAGGTATAACAGAAAAATTTTTACGACCATATAATGAAAAACTTTACGCATGTAACTTAAATCTATTAGATGTTGATGCTATGGGCAGGTTTTTTCCATATGCAGATATCAAAGATATAGTTAGTAATATGAAAAGAGCAGATAATTCTTCTTATAATCAGGATTTCCTTTATCCTAAAGAAGGGGCTGCTGCATTTGTGGAAATATTACTTAGAAATTTAGAATCTTCAAAAATTCATTTAGAAGAGAATATAGTACATATCTCTACAGAGGAACACATAGTGAAAACAGATAAGGCTGAATATAAATACGAATATCTTATTTCTTCGATTCCATTAAATGTATTGACAGCAATAGTTGATATTAATAAACAAATAGATACGACTGTTTTTTCATATAACCAAGTTCTAGTTTTAAATTTAGGATTTGATAATCCGCCGAGAGATAAGGATGTGCATTGGATTTATATACCGGATAAAGAAATTAATTTCTACCGTGCGGGATATTATAATAATATTTTAGGAACTGAGAATTTAAGTATGTATATTGAAATCGGCTACATGGGTGAGACACAGATTACACAAGAAGAAATAGATAAGCAATTGGATTTGACAATAGAAAATCTGAGAAAAATGAATATTATAGACAAGCATAAGTTGATAGCGTATCAACCTATAGTTATGAATCCCGCATATGTTCATATTACACAAGAAAGTTTGAAAGAAGTCTCAAGAATAAAAGAAGTTTTTGCGGAAAGGAATATTTATACAGTGGGGCGTTATGGCGATTGGAAATATTGCTCTATTGAAGATTGTATGATAGATTCTCTAAATTTGGTGAAGGAAATTATAAATGAAGAGAAATAGTAAAGTATTTTTTTTCAGGTTTAATTGTGGTGGTATGTGGGGATTAGGACATTTATACAGAAACTTGTTATTAATCCAAAAAATGAGTGAGCGTGGAAATAAGTGTATAGCAATAATAAATGATTTTAATGTGACTAAGAAAGTACTATCAGAAAATCATATACTATATTATGTCGTAAGTGAATTTGAAACACCCGAAGAGATGTTGAGTATAATTGATCAATATGAGAATGAAACGAATGATAAAATTATATTTTTCGATCGGTTAAACTCAAATAAGGACTATATAAATAGAATATTATCATGTGGATATAAAATTTTATGTTTTGATGATTATGATTCAAGCGCATTGCTAGCCACGGAAGTAATTAATACGAGAAAAGTACTAATAAATGGTTCAAAAATTTCTTTGTGTGGGCCACAGTATCAAATTTTAAGAGATGATGTTGTCAAGTTCGCCAAAATGAAGAAATACATCAATGAAAATGTTCAAAAAGTATTAGTACATTTTGGTGGAACAGATCCACTAAATATACTTTCGTTAGCATTTGAGGCAATAAAAGATCTAACTTGTATTGAGTTTATACTTATTGGTGGCAAAGGCGTATCAAATGAGTCGATAAAAACACTGGCTGATAACATGAAAAATATATTTTATTATCAAACTTCGCCCCAATTCTGTCAAATGCTTTATGAAGCAGATATTGCAATAATATCAGGTGGAGTTACGATGTTTGAAACAGCGGCGATAGGCACCCCTATGATACTTATTAATCACAATGAAGATCAAAATATGGCAGCGAATATTTTTAAACAAAATGCAGGTGTAGTTAATCTTGGAGTTGGTAATACAGTAACAGTAGAAGAAATTAAGAAATCTCTCAGTAACCTTATATCAGATTATAATAAAAGACAAGTGATGTCGTACAGGTTAAAAACATTTGTAGATGCAGAGGGAACTGAAAGAGTATGTAAATGTTTGGAAAATATTTAAAACAAGAGGTAAAAGGTAATGAAAGAATTACTGATAGGTGGAAAAAAAGTATCTAATTCTACTCCGGCGCTTATTATTGCGGAAGTTGGTATTAATCATGACGGTAAATTGGATCAGGCATTCCAGTTAATTGATATTGCTGCAGAAGCAGGAGCGGATGTAGTTAAGTTTCAGTTGTTTACAGCATCGCATATGTATCCCAAAACAGCAGGACTGTATAAAACGGCAAATGGTAAACATACAGAGATTTATGATTTAATTAAAAATACGGAATTGCATGAAGAATGGATTCCTGAATTAATGGATAGATGTAATGAGCGCGATATAGGATTTTTATGCACAACATGTGATGAAGAATCTACAGATATACTGGATTCCTATGGAGTAGATGCTTTTAAAATAGCATCTGGTGAAATAACGCATCTTCCACTATTTAAATATACAGCGCAAAAGAAAAAAACCGTAATTTTTTCAGAAGGAGCTTCAAAGCTTTATGAGATTGCTAAAGCAATAGAAATTTTAAAAAGGTATGGGAATAACCAGATCGCATTGCTTCATTGTACGGCAGAATACCCGGCAAAACCTCAAGATTGCAATATTGGAGTTATTTCAACATATAAGCGGAATTTTCCGGATCTTATCATCGGTTTTTCAGATCACACAGTAGATCCATCGGCTGCACCTGTTCAGGCAATTAAGGCAGGAGCAAAAATCATAGAAAAACATATTACACTGGATAAATCACTTCCAGGAGCCGACCATTGTTTTGCTCTGGAACCGAATGAACTAGAGCAAATGGTTAAAGAAATCAGACATGCCGAAGAAAACGGTGATAAGATTTCGGAGGATGAAGAAATTATTGGAAGAACTGATAAAGTTTTGCTAGATGGAGAAGCAGATTTAAGGAAATTTATTCACAGAGGAATTTTTGCTTCAAAAGATATTAAAAGTGGCGAAAGACTGTCGCGAGAAAATACTATTATTTTGCGACCGGGGAATAGTGAAAATGGGATAGATCCCCAATTTTATGATTTATTGCTTGAAAACAACGTAAAAATAAATAAAGACTTAAAGATTAATAGTCCAATCCGGTGGAAAGATGTGTTTGCTAATTAATAATATATTTCGGTAAAAGTTGTAAGTGATAATGTAAAAAATTGGAGGAAGTATATGCCAGTCGTAAGTGTAATTGTACCAGTATTTAATTTGGAAGATAAGATACAGAGATGTATAGAAACATTAGTTAATCAGACGTTGAAAGATATAGAAATAATTTTAGTTAATGACTGTTCTACAGATAATACCATCAATATATTGGAGGACAATAAAAATAAATATAACAATATCAAAGTTCTGAATCTAGGAACAAATGTTCGACAGGGGGGGCGAGAAACAGGGGACTTGAATTGTCAAAGGGAGAATACATTTGCTTTATCGATGGGGATGACTATATTGAATTGGATATGTTGGAAAAATTGTATGACTGCGCTCTTATTGGTGGATATGATATTGTTGATTGTAATTACTTTCAGGAGGATGAGGATGGCAATATAATAGAAAGAATTAGTATTCCAAATAATATTATAAAGAGTAATAATACTAGATTATTTATTATGAATTGTGGTAGAGTTTGGACGAAAATATATAAAAGAAGTTTTCTGCTTGAAAATAACATTAAATTTATTGAGAATAAGTAGTTTGAAGATAACCCATATTTACCTATTTTAATGTCATATAGTCCTAGAGTGGGCAAAGTCGAACGATGTTTTTACCACTATGTCTATAATACTAATTCTACATCAAGAAAAAGAAATGACTATTCAGTATTTGATCGGACAACTACAGCAGAATATTTGATAGATCAAGCAATTATAAGAGGAAAATACGAAGAATACGAGGCAGAGTTTAATGCAATATTTATTGGTTTATATTACGTAAATACTGTGATTGCATGTTGGATGCAATTTGATAAACCGGAGTTTAACTATATAAAAAAAGTATATTATGGAATTAACAAGATGATTCCTCAATATAAGTTTAATCCTTATATAAAACAGTCCCCAAAATATTATCGATATATTGTTAGGATGAATATCATAGAATTGAGAGTTGTTTCTTCAATTATAAATTTATTATTAAAAGTTGTTGGAAAACAAAAATTAGTGACGATAATGAAACAGTAAGGAGACCAGCTATGAAAAGTCAAGTATGAATTAGCAAAAATTTCTTTTCATTATCGATGGTAAAAAAGGGTAACTTTAATAAAGCTCCCTTAGGGGGCTTTTCAAAATCTATCGATATTGGTATACAGACCTCTTAATCGAGGTTAAATTCTACTTCGTCAGTCAGCATCTTCCAGATGACTCTGACAAGTATGCCGGCACAATGCCCCAGGGCATTGTAATGAGTCCGGCCTTCCGCCATCTTCTTATCATAGTAAGCTTTAAAGGTGGCGTTGTTCTTAACGACATTATGAGCTGCATTCATCAGGGCATATCTTAAGATCCTGGAGCCGCGTTTGGACATTCGTGTGCGTCTGGCATTGAAATTACCAGATTGATATACAGACGGATCCAGACCGGCAAATGCAAGCAGTTTTTTGGGAGTGGAGAACCGGTGAATGTCACCAATCTCGCCAAGGATCATCCCGCCATTGAGGTAACCGATGCCGGGAATGGTCATGATGACAGAATCGTTAAAGCGCATAATCTCTGTCATTTCAGCCTCCACTCGAGCAATCTGTTCATCCAGAAGTTCAATCTGAGCAATTACGGAAGTGACCTGGATGGACAGCGTCTGGTCGGATTGACCGACCGACTTTCGTGCCAGAACTCTTAATTCTGCCGCCTGTTCCTTTTTGAAATGACCGTGGGAAGTCTTTGTAAGGAGAGCAGCAAGATGGGTCAGATGCATGGAAGCAATGGCTTTAGCTGTCGGCGCTTCTTTCAGGAGCGCATAGACAGATTTCTGATGCAGGCCGGATTTGAAAAAGTACTGAAGTTCCGGAAAGATCTGATCCAGATAGGAAGTAAGCTGGATCTTAAGCCTGGTTCGCTGTTTGATCGTTTTCTGACGGAAACGCCCCAGTTCTTTGAGGTTCATCAGATCAAGATCTTCAAAGGTAACGAACCGATAGGATTTCTGCATCATAAGAGTTTGGGCAATGATGTAAGTGTCAATCTTATCTGTCTTCGTTTTGCGGATGTTATTTTTCCGCATGGAAGAAGTAGAGATGGGATTAAGGACACAAACGTTGTAGCCCTCCGTAACAAGGTAGCGGATCAGGTTGTCGGCATAATGAGCCGTTGATTCAAGACCGATGATGATCTCTTCGTCGTCGAATGGTTCGAAGGCGGAAACGAGATACTGGAAGCCATCACCGTCGTTTGAGAATTGGAACGGCCCAACAAGGATTTCGCCATCAGAAGAGATGAGAGATGCGAAATGGCCTTGTTTAGCTACATCAATACCAACATAAATCATGAGGAAATACCTCCCTTTCAAAAATAGTCTGATACCGTGATATCCACCAGCGATTATCATCGTAGACTTGATTGAAATAAGTACTCAATGGGAGGAGAATCTCCCGGCAACATCCAGCTAATAAACAATTCAGATAAAGGTAGCGGCAATACACTCCTGTTGAGTAGTCAAGGCTACAGAGAAAAATCAAAAGTCCACAGTATCTGAGTTGTATTAAACCACGATATCAAAAAGAAAGGAAATATGGTGTTTTTGTTTCTATAAACATCATACAAGATATATAATGAATATATTGCAGGTAGCATCAAATATGAAAAAAAATGGTCCGGCAATGGTTGTGTTTGATCTATCATATGGACTTGCCGAGATGGGACATACAGTTTATATAGCAGCAGGAAATGGAGAACTTGAGAAAGAAATAGATCATCCCAATATTCATTTTATTCATATTCCAATAGATAGAGTTCGCGGAAATAAAATTAAACAAATTAGCTTATATGTCATAAATGGGCTGTCAACATATTTTCAACTTAAAAAATTGATTCGAGAAAAAGGCATAGAAATTATTAATTCACATCAACCTATTTCAAATATGTATTCAAGAATACTTTCGAAAAAAATGCATATTCACTTTGTGACTACATCGCATAATATCTATTCGAAAGGATATATTTCAAATACATATGTATCGGGTGATCATGTGATTGCATGTAGCGATAAAGTCTATGAGAATTCAGTTAATAATTTTAATATTTCTGAGGAACGAATAACTTGTATTAGAAATGGAATTAATCCCATAAGGCTTAAATCTAAAAATCCTATTTCATATCCTGGAAAATTTGTGATTGGAACATTAGCAGGCTTGAGAAAACAAAAGTCATTAGATAAATTAATAACTGCATTTTATATTTTTCATCAAAAAGTACCGGAATCTATTTTAGTTATTGCAGGAAAAGGGGAAGAAGAGGGTAAATTAAAATTACTTGTAAATGAGCGAAAGATGGATAATGATGTTAAGTTTTTAGGCTTCCAAAATAATGCTTCAGATGTTATTTCGGGCTTAGATGTATTTGCATTGTCATCTGAATATGAAGGCCTTCCAATATCAATGTTGGAAGCTATGGCAATGAAAGTCCCGGTTGTTGTGACCGCAGTTGGAGGTATACCATGGGTGATAAAAAATAAAGAGAATGGATTGCTTTGTGACTTTGGGAATGTAGAGCAGATGGCAAACTGTTTTTTTGATCTTTATAGAGATAAAATATTTGCAAAGAGTATTGCAGAAGCAGGATATTGTTCCATAATCGATGAATTTAGTTATAAAAAAATGGCAGAAAAATATTATTCAGTTTATAAAAATTTAGTAGAAAGTCGTTAATAGTAGTGGAGAAAATATGTTACATACTGATCGTATAAGCTTTACGGATTAATCGAAAGAGCGGAGCAGAAGGAGTAGTAGAATATGGTTCTTATTTTTTATGGATTTATGACAATATTACTAATAATTAATACTCTTTCTAAAAGAAAAAATGAGGATTTTTTATTTTTTTTAGGAATAGGTACGATTTGGTTTCTAAGTGTATTTGTCAATGAAGATTATGTTGATTGGCAGGCATATCAAGCAATATTTGAAAGATCAAATTGTTTATACTATACAAAAGATATTGGGTTTGGAATTTTATGTTATTTTTTGAATAGCTTAGGGTTTACAGCTATTTCGTTAAGAATCGTAATATTTTCTATAGGATATTTTTTAATATATGTATCATTAAAAAAATTAAAGGTTAATAAATTGCTTTTTTTAATGTTTTACTCATATTATCCGGTTGCAAGTGATGCAATGCATTTAAGAACATGTATTGTCTCCTATATTTTAATATATGCAGTTATTGCATATATTAATGATAAAAATTGGATTAAATATATATCGTTAATAATCTTGGCTGCATTATTTCATAAGATGGCAGTATTTTATTTGCCTATAGTCCTAATTAATAGAATTAGAGAGAATAACAAATATACAAAAAGATTTTTAATGGGAGTTGGCATTTTAGTAATTGTTGTTGGTTCTAATCGATCTTTTACTAATTACGTATCTAATTTTCTAGTGGGAATTAGTGAAAGCGTCGAATTGGGAAATATTACAAATTCTGTAGGATCTGGCATAGAAAATGGTTGGATTATTGACTGGATTATTCAATTGTTATTTTTGCTGTTTCTTTTTTATATTAAGCAATACTTTGAAAAAAAATATCCTAAAGAACATCATCCCACAAACGCTATTTTTTGGGTAAATGTAATCGCACTTCTGTTTTTACCATTTTATTTTATATCCTTTGACTATTTTAGAATGTTTCGTAACATGTTGGCTATTAATTATATGTCAATTTGTTTATATATTCAAGATTTTTATTCTGTGGGTATAAGAATTATATCATTTAAGAAGGTTTTAGCATTAATTATTTCAATAGCTTTAGTTTTATTGACCGGCTATATGAAAGTGGGATATCGAGGAAGAGAAAAAGAAGAATTTTACAATTATTTTTATAATAACCATATATCCATTGTAAAATATGAGGAGAATAACGATGAATAAAACTAAATCTATTAAATTTAATTTTTTGATGAATTCTATTCTTACACTATCCTCTATTGTTTTTCCGCTAATAACTTTTCCGTATGTATCTAGAATTTTATTACCAGAAGGAGTAGGAAAGGTTTCACTAGCAACTTCTGTTGTATCCTATTTTAGCCTAATTGCACAGTTGGGAATTCCAATTTATGGTATTAGAGTCTGTGCTAAAATCAGGGATAATAAAGAAGAATTGGCTAGTTGTGTTCAAGAATTACTGATAATTAACATGATAATGAGTATGATTTCATATATTGTTTTTTTTATCATGCTATTTTCGCTTGACAGATTTGCCAATGAAAAATTACTATATATTGTTATGAGTTCTACTATTTTATTAAATTCAATAGGAGTTGAATGGCTTTATAAAGGATTAGAACAATATACATATATTACAGTACGATCTATTATATTTAAAGCTTTGGCATTGGTTGCGTTGCTTTTATTTGTTCACCAACAAAATGATTATATTGTTTACGGAGCAATTTCAATTTTAGCAGCATCCGCATCAAATGTAATGAATTTTATCAATGCTAGAAAATATATTTTTAAAAAATCTTATAGAAAATTATATTTTAAACCACACTTAAAAGCAGTTATGATTTTTTTTGCAATGTCTTGTGCAACAACAATATATACCCATCTTGACACGATTATGATTGGATTTATTAATACAGATGCTGATGTAGGATATTATAATTCTGCAATAAAAATAAAGCAATTTCTAGTTAGCATTATTACATCATTGGGGGCTGTGTTACTTCCCAGGTCTTCTTACTATATTGAAACAAATCAATTTAATAATTTTAAGAAGATAAGTAATAAAGCTATTCATTTTGTTTTTATTTTAGGCATTCCAATAATGATATACTTCATAATTTTTGCCAAGCAGAGTATTTATTTTTTGGCTGGAACTGAATATGGGAAATCTATTCTGCCTATGCAGATTTTAATGCCAACAGTACTATTTATTGGTTTATCAAATTTGTTGGGAATACAGATGCTTGTTCCTCTCGGAAAAGAAATACACATTTTATATTCTGAAATATTAGGAGCAGTAGTAGATTTTGTAATTAATCTAGTATTAATACCTCGGTATTCGTCAGTAGGGGCCGCTATAGGAACATTGGTTGCAGAATTTGTCGTTTTAATCTATCAATATGTTGTTCTGTCAGATATCGTGAAAAAAATGTTTAAAGGGATTAGTTATTGGAAATTAATTATAGCTGTTATATTAAGTGCAGTAATATCATTGCTTATTCTTAATTTTGAATTAAGCAATTTCCTTACACTCTGTATATCCGCAATAATATTTTATGGTGTATATGTAATCATTTTGATTTTTTGCAAGGAGGAATTTATATTTGAAATAATAAAAGATATCATTGTCAAATTACATGTAAAAAAATAGGAGCTTCCCTATTTCTTTGATAGGTGAATATTCTGCGGTGGCGGAGCCACCCAATCTCCTGGAATAGAGCCATGGAATCCGTTATCGAGAGCCACTCGTCCGATGGTGGGAGCCATGACCCGTGTCGTGGCTCCCAGTAGGATGATTTAGTTTTTGATCATCCTTTTCCTTTGCCGCATTGAAACATCCCCGTCAATCCGCATGGTATAGGCAGATGGGATGATACGGTCAAGGATGGAATCGGCAAGGGCACTGCCTCCTAATCTTTCATGCCAGCCTTCCGGCATGAACTGGGAACAGAAGATGGTGGAGACCTGGCCGCAGCGGTATTCCATCAGTTCCAACAGATCTCTTTGCTCCTGCTCGGAAGCAGGGATCAAAAGGAATTCATCAAGAATCACAAGTGGAAGCTTTTGAAACTGCTTCATCACTTGATGATATTTTCCCTGTATCCTCGCTGCTTCCAGTTCGCTGAACAGTTCCGGCAGACGGATATATCTGGTCTTATATCCGGATTGGCAGGCGTTGACTCCCAGTGCATTAGCAATAAAGTTTTTGCCGGTACCTGTAGCCCCGATCAGGATGACATTCAGCCCTTGGCGGATGTAGTCATTATCCGCCAGGCTCTCCAGAAGATCCCGGTTCAGGTGCCGGTCCGGCAGATAATCAATGTTTCCAAGAAATGCAGATGAGTCAGAGAACTTCGCGTTCTTGATCAATCTTTTGATATTGTTATTATGCCGGGAATCGTATTCCGCATCAACCAACAGCATGAGACGTTCATGGAAGGACATGGAGCCGTATTCAGCTTCCTGGTCGATCTGTTTTTCATAAGCTTCCGCAAAGGCAGGCAGCCTCATGGACTTTAACTTTTTCACCGTATCATTTTTCATGGCTGCCACCTCCGTAATAAGAAGCTCCACGGACCAGGGCATAGCTTTCGTCATGGATAGCCTCAGAGGATTGGTTTGATGGGCCAGAAGCCTTGTCATTGCCGGATTCCAGGATCAGGCGGATATTCTTATAACGCGGGCTGGGGATCCGCTTCAAAGCTGCTTTGCAGGCATGTTCCAATCTTTCCGGAGTATATTTATCAGCCAGTTTCAGGAGAGACAGGCAACCCTTATAAGCCTGCTCTTCGATCCGGTAGGAATCAAAGATCCCCTGGATCACCTGATGGGTTGACTCACCGATACCAGATGCCCACTTAAGGAACCTTGCCTTATCCCATTCACTGTACAGCTGATGGTTGACAGGCATGTGCTCCGGGATCGTGGAATACTGCCCGCGGCGTCCATAAAGACGTTTGTGGCTGCAGATCCGATTCCCTTTGTAATAAACCTCAATGCTGCTCTTGGTGTACCGGACATCCACTTTCTTGCGCACATACTCATAAGGGACCGAATAGTTCTGAAAATCTATGGCAATGTGGTAGTTCAGCTGAACGGTAGCGGATTTCCATTGGGCAAACTCATATGGATATCTGGGAAGCGGCTGTAAAAAGGGAAGTTCCTCTTCCAGAAATACAGAGTGACGGGAACCGTCTTTTTTCTGGAAAGGAGCCTCATTGAACCGATCCAGTTCCTTTCGGATCGCTGCATTCATGGTATGGATGTCAAAAAATTTCCGGTTCCGCAGACGGGCAATGATGTGGGAAGTCAGATTCCCAACACTCCCTTCTACAGCTGCTTTATCACGCGGGGCCAATACCCGGGCGGGAAGCAATGCAGTGTGATAGTGATCCGCAAGCTCCTGGTAAGAGCGGTTTACGACTGGATCCTCGTATTTTCTGTTGCTGAGGATCCCAACCTTCAGATTATCCGGGGTCAGGATCCTGGTGACACCGCCGAAGAACTCATACATAGCGATATGCGCATTGATCCAGTCCTCCTCTTTCATGGTACGGCATGCCTGCGCATAGCAGTACATGCTGAAAGGCAGCGTCGCTACAAACAGATAAACCTTGCTGCTGTTCCCAGAGATCTTATCATAAAGGGGCAGCGCGGTCCCGGCCCAATCGACCATCAGTTTGTCACCAGGTTTATGCTGGATATGCATGGTAAGCTTATTTTTCGAAACATAATCCTGATATAACTTGCAGTATTGGGAGTAGCCGTATGGCGGTTTTCCGGCATCCCGGCAGGTATCAACATACTCCTGCCATAACAGCTTTAATGTTACGCCGCTTTTCAATAATTCCTTATGAATATAAGGAAAATCCGGCGTGACCAATGTTGGGAGCAATGCTTCTTCTGGAAAAAGTGTATTGTGGATTTCCATTTCTTCCATGGATTCCAGTGCATCTTTCGATAACTGGTGATCTGAGGCTGCTTTCGCCACCTTAGCAACCGTATTCCTGGATACGCACAAGGTACTGGCAATGCGCCGTTGGCTATAACCATCCAGCAGCATATGTAAAATTTGTTTTTCTTTGGACATTTGATCGTCCTCCTCTCAAAGTATTACGGATTCATCCGTTAGGATGATTGTATTGCTTCAAGAGGTGGCTCTCAACAGCGGATTGCCCTTATAATTCAGGTGGCTCTATCGTTCGGAATGGATGGCTCTCTGTAACGGATTGAATGGCTCTGAAGCCACGGAATACTCAATAGGTTTTTATTAAAAGTATCTCCTATGCCACTAAAAGAAATAAGTAACTATCTGGAGTATAAAATCATTGTACGAGGAGGAGTGATATGAATATCTTAATATATATGCCATGTAATACTTTACAACCAACAGGTGGACCACGTGGATATTTATATAATTTAGAGCGAGGTCTAAAAATAGTAGATACTAAGGGGATAAAAATTACATATTTACCTGAACATAAAAAAGAAAAGTATAAATTTTTATTTAAAAAACTTCCTAAACTTTTGAAACAAGGCTATCTAGATTGGATCATGCTAAAAAGAACTCAAAATCTCCTTAAAGAAGATGGATTACATAAAACGTCAATGGATTTAAATCAATATGATGTAATTCATTTTCATAGTTCATTAACATTGCTTTCGATAAGAGATAGTTTGAAAAACTATAGGGGATTGGTTTTGCTGACTAATCATAGTCCAAAACCGCAGCATCGAGAATGGATTGAAGATGTCATTAGTAAAAAAGAATATTTGCGCCATAATAATATATATGATAAACTTAGTGAAATAGAGGCAAAAGCATATGATATTGCTGATTATATAGTATTTCCATGTAAAGAAGCTGAAGAACCTTGTATTAATAATTGGAAGCTATATAGAGATATAAAAAGTAGGAACAGTGGAAAATATCAATACATTTTGTCAGGAACCGAAAAACCAAAAAGAATATTGTCCAGAGATGAAATATGTAAAAAATATAATATACCTATAAATTCTTTTATTATTTGTTATGTTGGTCGACATAATGTTACGAAAGGTTATGATGTATTGCTTGAAATAGGGAGACAAATACTTCAAAGGCATAATGATGTATATTTTCTTATAGCAGGTAATGAAGGACCTTTATATGGGTTGAATAATAATAGATGGATTGAAGCAGGATGGATAAATGATCCCGGAACATATTATTCGGCAGCTGATATATTTATACTGCCTAATAAGGAAACATATTTTGATTTAGTAATGCTTGAAGCACTTTCTTCAAAAACGGTTATATTGGCTAGCCGAACTGGAGGAAATAAGTATTTTGAAAAATATAATGCAAAGGGTATAAAACTTTTTGAAACTATAGATGAAGCTGTCAAAATAGTTGAGTATTTGATTTCATTGGGGCATGAAACTCTTAAAAAGATTGCGAAAGATAACGAAAGTATATACGAAAAAGAATACACGGTTCAAAAATTTGCAGAAAGATATATTTCTTTTTGGGAAAACTTAAGAGGAAATGAATCATGATATACGATTACTTGGTAGTAGGCTCAGGTCTATACGGATCAGTATTTGCACACGAGGCAAATAAGAAAGGGAAAAAGGTTCTTGTAGTTGAAAAACGTTCCCACATAGCAGGCAATATATATACTGAAGAAATAGCAGGTATTAATGTTCATAAATATGGAGCACACATTTTTCATACCAATAATGTAAAAGTCTGGAATTATATAACACAATTTGCCGATTTTAATAGATTTACAAATTCTCCGGTGGCGAATTATAAAGGAGAACTTTATTCGATGCCATTCAATATGTATACGTTCAATAGAATGTGGGGGGTCATAACCCCAGAAGAGGCTGCTGAAAAAATAAATGAACAGAAAAAAGAAATTACTGGAGAACCACATAATTTGGAAGAACAAGCCATTTCTCTAGTAGGAAGAGATATTTATGAAAAGCTTATTAAGGGGTATACAGAAAAACAATGGGGAAGAGATTGTAAAGAACTTCCTGCATTTATAATCAAGCGGCTTCCGGTAAGATTTACTTTTGATAATAATTATTTTAATGCGCTTTATCAGGGGATTCCTATTGGTGGATATACTAAGATAATAGATCGTCTTCTAAAGGGAATAGAAGTGAGGCTTAATGAGGATTACCTTTCAAAGAAACAAGAGTATAATGCAATAGCTGAAAAGGTGATTTATACAGGCCCCATCGACGCTTTCTTTAATTATTCACTTGGAAGTTTAGAGTATCGGTCTGTTAGATTTGAAAGTGAAATACTTGATATCCCCAACTTTCAGGGAAATGCAGTGATTAATTATACGGATCGGGAGACACCATGGACTAGGATTATTGAGCATAAATGGTTTGAGTTCGGAAAGAATAAAAATGGAAATGAACTTCCCAAAACGATTATAAGTAGAGAATATTCCTCCGAATGGAAACCGGGAGATGAACCGTATTACCCTGTAAATGATTCTGGAAACAGCGCTCTCTATGCGAAATACAAAAACCTTGCAGACGCTGAAGAAAAAGTGATTTTTGGAGGGCGTCTCGGAGAATATAAATACTATGATATGGATACAGTAATTGCGTCCGCGCTTGAAATGAGTGACCGGGAGTTGAGTAGAGGATAAAAAGCGGATAGTGTTTCTTACTATAGCAATCCCAATAAATGACGTAGAAAATAGGTAAACGGTAGGTAGTGCGTACCTCGAAAAAGCAGACCATGTATGGGATAATAGATTCAAATTCTATTATTGGGTATCAAAAGTTTAGTACTTAACTTTTGATACATGGTTGAAATGAGGTGAATCTATGAAATCAGAAACGTCTATTGTTGCCGCCCAGTTCCGGATACGGGAATGGGCCGAGCAGATCAGGGAGTGCCAAAACCGACCGGAAGGTATGAAGGTGACAGACTGGTGCAAAGATCATGGGATCTCAAAAGCGAACTACTATTATCGTCTCCGGCAGGTAAGACGTGCGTGTCTTGAAGCAATTCCTGAAGAGCCCCTTTCCAATCCTGTTGTTCCGGTAAAGCAGGAACTGCTGATGCCAGAGCAGACAGATAGAAACATCATGGACTCCGGCCTGGAGATCCGTCTCGGTGACTGTATACTGCATGTAACAGAGACAACATCAGCCAGCCTGCTTTCAAAGGTGATCGGAGTGATCCGCGATGCTCAATGACGCTACCTGTTTCCGCGAAGTCTATATTGTCTGCGGCTATACCGATCTTCGGTCTGGAATGGACCGGCTGGCTCCTATTGTACAAAAGATTATCCGAAAGTCAATTCCAGTGGCCGCGTAATGCGGAAGAAGTGCAGGCGCTGACACAGCAGCAGTTTCGTTGGCTGATGGAAGGACTTACCGTTACTCCGAAGAAAGCGGTCAAACCCGTAAAGCCGCCGGAATACACCGGATAGCCTTTGTGCAAAACAGAGAAATTTTCAGCAGGGGAACAGCTGCGGATCTCCTGCCTGCGGGGGCTTTTTTCTTCTGAATGGCATGGAACAGGATGTCTGAATAAGGGCTGCCCTGCGTTCTGCTGAAAAGTTTTCGGAGCCCTGGGAAAAGCGCCTGGAGGGGCAGCCTGCGCCTGATAAAGCACCGTCATTCTGCCAGATATTTTATCAGGTCAGATTCGCCAGAAATGCAGGATTATGTTAAAATATAAAAAGCAAACACGAAGGAGGAAAGCGGATCATGGCCCCGAACTATACAGAAGAACAACTGGAAAATCTGGATAAGGAGACCATAATCCGTTTATTCCTTGCGCAGAAAGAACAGCTGGAAAACCTTGACCATACACTCCAGCTCGTACTGGAACAGCTGGCGGACCTGAAAAGGCACCGTTTTGGGAGAAGTACAGAACGCCATGAAACAGACGGGCAGATTCTGTTTATGGAGATTGACGGGAATATCGTATTTTTTAATGGTAAGCGCCAAATATTCCTGCGGATTTCCTGATCCTTAAGTTTTGCCTATAATTGTAGTCGATAGATATTTAGACTATTTCACTACAATCATGGAGGATAGATTATGGCAGGTACTCGCAAAGCCCG
>ENA-OQLI01000660-OQLI01000660.1-human-gut-metagenome-genome-assembly--contig:-NODE-660-length-36840-cov-3.861466_pt1 | contig 36840 bp, 25 predicted proteins | sample MGYA00242805_ERZ504812 | MGnify/ENA primary metagenome ERZ504812 (study PRJEB26092, sample SAMD00036430) | human gut metagenome | host: Homo sapiens | study: EMG produced TPA metagenomics assembly of... | reverse complement strand
TAAGTAAATGGGCACCAGATATTACGTATCCAGCAGGGCTTGAACCGACCAAAATTCCGGTACCAGCCAGGATAAGCCGTTCAAATCTCTGGCAAAAATAAATGAAATAAAGTTAGGGCCGGGCGATAAGGTCTTGCTTAAACGTGGTGACACCTGGAATGGTCAAGCAATACACGTAACGACAGGTTCTAGTGGCTCTAAAGATGCCCCGATTCAAATCAAACCCTATGGGGATGGTAGTGCTCGTCCGGTGATTAACACCAATGGTGCGGGACGCTGGAATCAGGATTACCACGCCCGAATCGAATCTCACCGCAATAAGGCAGAGATTTCCAGTGCGGTTTTACTTAAAGACGTTAATTATTTGGAAATCTCGGGGTTGGAAGTAACAAATGACCGGGAAATGAATCCGGAGGCTGACCCTAAAGCGTACAATGACGGTTTAGCTTTGGAACGTACCGGGGTAGCCGGGATTGCCGAGAATGGGCCGATGCGCCATATTGTAGTGGCTGATATGTATATCCACGATATTGACGGCAATATCTACGATAAGCATCTGGCTAATGGGGGCATCTATTTCATGGCCCATTACCCAGAAAGTGGTAAGCCCGCCACCGAAGCAGATAAGATTGCTCGCTTCGATGATTTACAGATTCTAAATAACCGGGTTGAAACCGTTAGCCGCTGGGGGATTGCGGCTGGCTATACCGCTTACCAAAACATTATCGACCGTCCGCAAAACGGACCTATCTCTGATGAAATAATCGCTAAATACGGTTCTAGTAAAGTGGTCATTCGCGGCAACTATATTAAGGACGCGGGTGGCGATTCCATCACCACTATGTATTGTGACCGTCCCTTAATTGAATATAACGTTTCCGATGGGGCGGCACGTCACATGAATACCACGGATTACCTGCATCCCCATAACATTAATGGCCCAGCCGGTTCTGGCTGGGGGCGGGTAGCCGCGGGTATCTGGCCTTGGCGCTGCAAGAATGCCATCTTCCAATACAACGAGGCCTTCAACACCCGTCACGCTTTTACCGGTAATGGCGACGGTCAGCCCTGGGATGCCGACTTTGGGGATGGCACTGTATATCAATACAACTATTCCTATGCCAATACTGGCGCTACCATTATGTTCTGTAATAATGGTTCTTTGCATAACACGTTCCGTTACAACATAGCCCACAGTGATGTCCGGGGAGCTTTAGATATCCCCGATCAGAAAGATGCTCACGTCTACAACAACACCTTCATTATGGGTGAAGGATCCAAAATTATTACCCGTGGTCATGCCCCCACCAGAATAGAAAACAATATCTTCTATAAACCAGATGGGGTTACTAAAGTTGAAGAGAACTGGAAGCCCGGAAACCAGATTTATGACCATAACCTGTATTACAACTTTGCTACTACCCCTCAAGATGCCAATAAGCAGGTAGTAGCTAAAGGTACACCGGTTCTGCAGAACCCAGCTGCGGTTGAGATGGCGAGTAATCACCAGGCTCGCATCCATGATGGTTCTACTGCCACCACCGTTTTTGATGGATTCAAGCCGGTAGCGGGATCCGCCGCTATCGGGAACGGCAAAACCATTACTGACGCGAATGGTTATACGGTAGAACACGACTTCTTTGGGACGGCTATTTCTGGTCTACCTACTATAGGAGCAGCGGAAATACCAGTACCTGCTCCGAATCCGACTGCTTCGCCCTATCAAATTGATAATAAAGCGAAGACGATAACCGTGGCGATTGCAGCGGCAGGTAGTAACAAAGCTCCTCTGGTAAAGAATTTCCTCGCCCAATTAGGGTTGCCAGCAGGGGTTAAAGCCAAAGTTATGTCTGGTAACACTCAGCTAGGTATGGATGATCCGATTACCGAGGGCGCGAAAGTCATTATCGGAGAGGGCGCGCAAGCCAGTGAATATACTGTCAAGGTAGTTTCCGATTTTGACTGGGTGCGAGACTATCGGGAGACTCCGGCTGGAAATAATAAATGGATGGGCGTGCAAGGACCATATTGGTTTGCACAGATTAAACAGGGTAACACCTGGGCAAATATGACCACCTATGATAATGACGGTTGGCATAACTGGGCATATAACCAGTATTACGGTCCCGGTCTAGATCACAACCAGGGCGCTTTGAAAGCTCCAGATCAGCGCGGAGATATTCACGGTCTACTCTCCAGTGAAACTCCCGATACGGCAATGGCTTTTAAGGCTCCTGCTAGCGGAAAAGTAACTTTCAAGATTAAGGACGATGAACCGTATCTGCGTCAAAATAATCATGACCCAAATGCCACGGTAACTGTGTCCCTGATGCTCAATGACAAAGTGCTCAAGAGCGTGGATTTGAAAATTTCCAGGCAGAAAGGCGACTTTGTTTTCAATGAGCAGATTGCTTTGAAAGCTGGCGATTATTTGCGGGTAGTATCCCACAATGCGGGTAGTCTCAAGGCGAACTCGGTTCACATCAGCCCAGTAATCAAATATGTGGAGACTGACTATAACCCTGCTGGGCAGCCAGTTTATGATCCGGATGCTCCAGCTGCAGAAAAACCACAGCTTAGTGGCACAGATTTTACCGTTGAGTATTCTGACGCGGTACCTGAGGCAAAAAGCAAAGTAGTAAATCCGCAGGACGCAGTGGAATACTCCTGGGGATATCCGCATCCCAACTCTTTACAGTTGGGTGCGCAAAAAGTTCAACTAGTTGCTGACAGTGGCGATGGGAAACGGAAAACCACTATGGTTACGATGACGGTCGTTAAAAAGAAACTGACTGCTCCTGCGGTAACGTTCGATGATAATGACCGTTCCTATACCGTGCCTGATGCCCCTACTTGCCTGGAATATTCGGTGAAAGTAGACGATCAAGAGGCGAAAGTCGCTAAAGCTGGTAAGGTAACGGTTGCCGATTCGGACAAGGATGTGACGGTGCAAGTAAGCGTGGCTTCCACCTGTGAGGGATACGAAGCAGGAGTAACTGCTCCTTTCACTCACGTGTTTAAAGCTAACCAGCAGCCTCCGGTAGTGAATCCGGAGGAACCGGGGGACAATCCGCAACAGCCGGGTGACAAACCCGGTATGGATAAACCCGGTAAACCTGGCGTTGATAAACCTAAACCCGGAACTGGTGAGGCTAAACCCGGTAAAGATAACGCCGGTAAGCCTGCGGCATCCGGGCAGAAAACTCCGGGAAGGTCAAATCAGCAAACCGCTAGCACTGGTTCGCAAGCAGGAATGATAGCACTACTAGGGCTAGGATTTGTGGCAGTAGGTTTGGCGGTAGCACTTCGACGTCGCCGCACAAACTAGACCGATTACAAACAGTAAACCGCGGGCGGGGGTGCTCCCCAAAGTGAGCACCCCCGCCCGCGCGCATTATCTTAATAAACCTTAACGTTTTAGCTGTTGAGATATGCTATTGTGAAATCTGATAAATCCTCAAGCTAGTTATCCAAGTTAGAGTAGGTGTAGCAGTGTTGCTTCAAAAACGAAAAACTCCATCGGTATCTTCCTGGGTCAAAGCTGATAAGACCGGTAAGGGTCGGCAGCGAATAGGCTCGAAACTATTGAAACCTTTAGGGGTAGCCCTAGTAAGTGGGGCGTTAGCTCTGTCAATATCGCTTCCAGCTCCAATGGCTCAGGCCGAACCTCTCGGAGCCTATAAAGCTGACGGGTCCGCTACCCTACCGAAAACTATTCCCAGTCTGGATGCTTGGAAAGCTAGTGGCGGAACCTGGACGCTAGCCGAGGGCGCGCGGGTAGTTTCCACCCAGGAGCTCAACGCGCGGGCTAAATCGCTATCGACGGAGCTTAGCGCCTATTTAGGTTCGCCGGTTCCCGCCAAAATAGGTAAACGGACTAGCGAATTCGATGTGCAATTATTGCAAGATAGTACGCGCAAGGATTTAGGGGCAGAAGGCTTTGAGCTAAAAATTGGCTCTTCAGGCGTGCAAATCATCGGCGCTACTGACGCGGGCGTATTTTATGGGACTCGCTCCTTTTCGCAGCTGATGCGGCAAAAGCAGCTAACTTTACCGGCTGGCTCGGTAATATCAGTACCTAAATACAAAGAACGAGGGGTAACTCTGTGTGCCTGCCAGCTCAACATTTCAACCGAATGGATTGAGCGTTTTTTGGATGATGCTGCTGACTTGCATATCAATAACATTGTCCTAGAGATGAAACTAAAGTCTGATGCTTATCCTGACACTCAGACCTGGTCATATTACACCCCCGAGGACGTTAAAAAGTTTGTCGCTAAAGCGAAGAGCCTAAATATTGACGTTATTCCGGAAATAAACTCACCAGGTCATATGAATATTTGGCTGGAGAATGCTCCCCAATATCAACTGGTAGATAAGAACGGCGGATATCACCCTGATCAGCTTGATATTTCCAACCCTAAGGCCCGGGCTTTCATTAAGAAGCTAATCGATGAATATGACGGGGCTTTTGACTCGAAATTCTGGCATATGGGGGCTGATGAATATACCATGACTGGTGGCTATCAGCTGTATCCCCAGTTAACGAAGTATGCGCAAGACGCTTTTGGCCCCAGCGCCAACGCCAATGATGCTTTTACCGCTTTTATCAACGAAATAAACACTTACGTAAAAGGTAAAGGCAAGAATCTGCGGATTTTCAACGATGGTCTTTATGACACCGCAAACGTTCAGCTGGATAAGGATATTGTTATTGATTATTGGTTCAAAAAGGGCGGTACGCTAACTCCGCAGCAGCTCGCGGAACGGGGATATCAACTAACAAATGTTCCCCAAGCAATGTATTGGTCACGCGCCTTTGATCCGGCTGGTTACACCTATGCCATGAAGCCAAATAACCTGTATAACAACAAAAACTGGAACGTAGGCACTTTTGATGGTGGCGCCCAAATCGACCCTAACTACGACAAACTCCTGGGGGCGCGGGTATCACTATGGCCCGATAACATCAATGAAACCGAGAACGAAGTCCAGATGATAACGGCTGATTCTCTGCGGTTCTTAGCCCAAATGACCTGGTCGGCTTCTCGTCCTTGGCCTAAATGGGAGGGCGCTGACGGTATGAAAGCTACCATCGACTCTCTGGGTGATCCTACTACCCGTTCCAAGGTACAGGCAGCTACCGTTCCTGATGGAGTCTACGGCCTACCGGAATTGGATCCGGTAGCCAACGGGCCTTGGAAGCTGGCAAAAACCTATGATGGTTACTATCAGATTTCCAATGCTGCTACCGGAAAATGCTTGACGATGAGCGAAGGCGCAAAGCATCTAGGTGCGGTTAGCGAAGTGGGTGCCCAGCCTACCTTGGTATCTTGCCGCCCGCTCAGTGAAACCTATAAGAATGCCTTTGCTACCGGTCGGGAAAGAAACCAACAGAAATGGCAAGTAGTGGTGGAAGCCGATAATAAGGTCTCGCTGCGAAACGCGGTTTCAATACAGTACCTGGCAGTAGCTGACGGCAGCGAGAAACATGTAGATATTCAAGGAGTTTCGGCTGCGGAAGTAAAGGCTGACCCCATTTTGCTGGACAAATCATTATCTAAGACTGGAAATAATCTAGCCGCTGGCAAGGTTGCGCAATTCCCGAAAGATTTGGTGACCACTAAAGGAAAACTGGCTGATAAAGCCTTGTTCTCCCTGGTACGTGAAAAATCTATTACCGTTGATCAGCCAGAGATTAAGGACGTGAATCCCTCTGAACCGCGGGAAGTTACGGTAACAGTTTCAGCTGCCGATAATGCCAAAGTCGCGCCCTCATTAATTAAAGCCACCGTGAGTGAAGGCTGGAAGGTTTTACCGGAAACAGTTCAAATCGGTGAGCTACCTGCGCGTGGCACTGGAACCGCTAAATTTAAGCTGGTAAATACTACCGGAACGACTGGCAGCGCTACTTTTACCTGGAAAATGGGGAATGAAGAACTCAGCACTACTGTAAAATTGAGTGGAATGCTCGGACCTCGCGTATGTGATGGATTTACCGATATAAGCGCAGACTCGGAAGAAAAGACCGGTGAAGGTCCTACTAATGGTCACGTAAAAGCCGCATTTGATGGCGTAGACGAATCGGGTAAATCCAATACTTTCTGGCACAGTAAATGGTCTGGCGGAGTAGATTCTTTGCCGCACTGGCTGGTATTTAGTCCGCAACAGGCTTTAACTAATCCAGACGGCACGATTAACCATATGCCCTCGGTCGAATACCTTTCACGGCAAGGGAAAGTGAACGGTCGCATCAAGAGTTACCAGATTTACACCTCTGACACTACAAAAGACGGCAATGCGACCACGGGTTGGACGCTGCAAAAAGAGGGCCAGTGGGAAAATGGAACCGATTGGCAGCGTGCCTACTATGACAATCCGGTAAAAGCTAAGTATGTAAAACTGCTGATTACCGACGTGTGGGACGAAGTAGCAGGTAGGGAAGACCAGTTCGCGTCCGCGGCCGCTATCTGTGTATCTTCACAGATGCCGCCCGCCACCTTGACTGCGCCAGCCCAACCCGAGAATCCGATTTCGGTTTCGCCAGCAGTTAAGGTTCAAAACGCCCCTGCTAATCCGTGGCCAGCTGCCGATCCGGCAGCTCCGGCAGCGACAATCGCGGCAATAGCTGACCAGAGTCTGCAGCTAGGCGCTGCGATTAAAGATATACCGGTGAAGGTAACTAATGGCACAGTTCGGGAAGTTAAAGGTCTCCCCACGGGAGTAGTCTTTGACAAGCAAACTGGGGTGATTAGCGGGAAACCGGCTAAGGCTGGAAAATACTCGGTACAGGTTATCGCGGAGAACCCGGATGAAGCAGAAGTGACCGCAGCTTTCACGATTACGGTCACCGAGGAAAATACTCCGGGGGATACTGATAAGCCAGGCGGTAGCGATAAGCCGGGAGATACTGGTAAACCCGGTACTTCCGATAAGTCTGCCCCAGGTGGAAACGCCAGTGGTGACGGTAAAGGGAAAACGCCCGGCAGCGCCGCGCCCGCTGGGAACGGAAACGGACAAGCCAGCAGCCCTGGTTTGGAGGGCACCGGTTCGAATGCGGCAATCATGTTAGGTGCAGCCTTGCTATTGATTGCAGCCGGGACGGTGGCGATTAAACGCCGACGTCTCTAGAGTCGCTAAGCATTAATTTGGGGTTGGTAAGCGGATATTCCGCTTACCAACCCCAAATTTATTTGTGGGGGTAAATGCCCGAATTGTGGGGGTAAATGCGGGTTAATAGGGTTAATACCCCAATGAGGGGTATTAACCCGTAAATGCCTATTTTGGGGGCCTATGGCGGGCTAGTGTCCATTTTTGGGCTGATGACAGTCTACTGCCCCGTTTTTGAGCCACCAGATTTTCGCCTACCCGTGGTTCTTCGCACTTCCGGTCATGGGTATAGAACGCGCATAGCTCGGTGTTCGCTGCGAAGTAGTTTTACAAGGTTTAGGTTAAGCGCGGATTGGAGGGGGTGCCTCGCAGGGCTAATGCCCGCTGCTAAGAGCCCAATGGTGGCATCGAAAAGCTAATATCTTCTGTATTACGTGAGGATGCTATTTCGTTAATTGTTACTTTTTGAGGGGTTAGTACTGATATTTTCCCCGGATATGCCAGGTTTTTAAATATAATTTAGGCAATTTTTACTAAGGTTAAGCGTATCTATTTCGTTTAGTAAGCACCGAGCCGGGCTGTACCCTTATTTCGCTAGTTTGTTTCCGTCCTATCTAAGGGATTGCGTCCTTTATAACCTTTTTCTGTTTTTCTTTATAGAGTGGCAGCGGAAAAATATCTGTCAGTTCCTTTGGTGCGCCTTTCCTTAGACCCCTGGTCATCTTCTTATTTTTAGGTAGTTTTTGTTCTCTAAAAACTATTTATCTCCTTGTTCTTACCCCTTTGCTTGTTATGCTGACCAGGCATTCAGATAAAACTTTGCGGAAATAACAATCGAGGTCTAGGAGAGCTTAAATGAGTTTGGCGGGGGATATTTTATTGGGTGGTTCTTTACGGGCTAAAGAGCGGGAGGAACATGCCGATGAAAGTGTGAAGACTGCCTCCAAGCTGAACTGGTTGCGTGCCGGGGTTCTAGGGGCCAATGACGGTATCGTCTCTACTGCCGGAGTAGTAGTTGGGGTGGCGGCGGCGGATCCGCAAAATAATATTGCTATTTTTACTGCCGGAATGGCGGCAGTGGTGGCTGGGGCTATTTCTATGGCGGCGGGCGAGTATGTTTCGGTATCTACGCAAAAAGATACAGAGCAGGCTTTGGTTCATAAGGAACGTGTCCGTTTAGATAAAGATCCTGAGGGCGAGCTAGCAGGTCTGGTTAAGGTTTATGAAGCAAAAGGATTATCGCCTGAAACTGCTCGTAGAGTCGCTGTCGAGTATTCAAAGATAGATCCGGTGGCTGCGCAGGTTGAGGCGCGTTATGCGATTGACTCAGAAGAATTCGTGAACCCCTGGAATGCCGCTTTTTCATCTGCGATTTCTTTTATCTTGGGCGCAGTATTGCCAATGCTGGCTATTTTGTTATTCCCCCCAGAAGCGAAGTTTGTGGCAACTTTTATTTTGACGGTGGTGGCCTTGGGATTGGCGGGGTACACCTCAGCTTGGTTGTCGCAAGCCCCACGTCTGCGGGCTGTTATTCGGGTAATTATGGGTGGCGCTTTAGCCATGCTGATTACCGGCGCTGTCGGTCACTTGGTGGGATTATCGTTGTAGGTCTGGCTCTTATAGAACTAAAACCCAGACCTATCTGAGAGTTTACTGATACAAGTAAATCCAAAATGGTGGGAACTGTTGGATTGCGGGTGTGCTTTGGGAAACGGAGCGGTAATAATCTTAACTATTGCCCACCGGACAGAAAAAATCCCGGAACATTAGTGTCCTTCAGGGCGATGGCGGAGGTAGGGGGATTCGAACCCCCGAGGGCTTGCACCCAACCCGCTTTCCAAGCGAGCGCCATAGGCCACTAGGCGATACCTCCAGGCACAAGTTTGAGTTTACCGAAATGCCCTAGGTAATGTCGATTCTGGAAATGAGGAGTCGAACACAGCCCGACAATAAAGGCTGGCGCTACTTCCGTAGAAAACGCGTCCACGTCCTCGGCAAGTACCTTGCCCCCCCCGCACTGACCGCACCGTTTTCAGTTAGCGCCCTCCTAAGCTAAACTGAGAGAGATCCTTCACGCGGCGATATCACTCGAACCTCCCCAGGACCGGAAGGTAGCAAGGATAAGGGTGCGCTATCGGGTGCGTGAAGGGTCTTTTGATTTTCTATTATTCTCAGCTATCTCGATATTGCTCCCCACTGGGGCGCTGCCTTTAGTACAGTAGAGCCGTGAGCATCGCACTGTATCGCCGTTACCGGCCAGACACTTTCCAAGACGTGATTGGGCAAGACCACGTGGTCAAACCGTTAATGGCGGCGCTGCGTAGCGGACGAGTCAGCCATGCCTATCTTTTCTCCGGTCCGCGCGGATGCGGGAAAACCACTTCCGCGAGAATCATGGCACGCTGTCTGAACTGCGCAGAAGGGCCAACCGATACTCCCTGCGGAAAATGCGAATCCTGTAAAGATTTAGCGACCGGAGGCTCCGGCTCTCTAGACGTGGTAGAAATTGATGCTGCCAGCCATAACGGGGTAGATGACGCGCGGGAGCTGCGGGAGCGGGCAGGCTTTGCGCCGGTGCGCGACCGTTTCAAGATTTTTATCCTAGATGAAGCCCATATGGTCACCCAGCAGGGATTTAACGCCCTACTGAAAATCGTAGAAGAACCCCCCGAACACGTAAAATTTATTTTCGCGACCACCGAACCCGATAAAGTTATCGGCACTATTCGCTCTCGTACCCACCACTATCCATTCCGGCTGGTACCTCCAGAAGTAATGGAAAAATATATGGAGAAACTCTGCCAGGCAGAAAACATCGAACCCGCTGCGGGGGTTTTGCAATTAGTGATGAGGGCGGGCGCAGGTTCGGTGCGTGACTCGCTGTCAGTATTGGATCAGTTAATGGCGGGTGCGGAGGACGGAAAACTCGCTTACGGTACTGCTTCTGCGCTGCTCGGATACACAGACAGCGCGATTTTAGAGCGTTCGGTTGATGCCATTATTGACCGGGATGGGGCTGCCCTGTTCGAGGTAATCGCCAAAATGGTTGAGGGGGGGCATGAACCCCGCCGCTACCTGGAAGATTTGCTGCTACGTTTGCGCGATTTGTTAGTGCTATCGGTATCTTCGGTTGAGGACGCGCAGGTTGCGTTAGCGGGAACTCCCCAAGATCAATTGAAAGTGATGAGCGCCCAGGCTGAGCGTTGGGGAACTGCCGGGATTTCACGTGTCAGTGACCTTACCAATACTGCTTTGACAGAGCTTACCGGGGCAACGGCTCCTCGTATTCAGGTAGAGTTACTGGCTGCTAGGCTATTGTTGCCTCCGCCAGCTGAAAAGGGAACTAACGGTGTTAATGCGGTTAAAAGCGCTGGAAATCCCCAATCTCTCAGTGGAGTAGAGGCGGCGATGGCGGCTCTGCATCGCGTACCTCGTCCTCGGTCAAATCCCGCCCCGGCACCGCCGCTTGCCAGCGCTCCGCCCCGGAATAGCGCTCCGGAACTGTCTGTAGGGCAAGTTGATGAGAATAAAACTGCTGAGGTGAAGACTGCCTCCGGTAATAGCGGGGAAACGCCAGAGTTATCTGCACCTCGTCCTCCGCTTAAACAGGCAGAAGAAAAATCTTTATCCGATGGCGGATATCAAAACGCAGGGGATACCTCCGCTACTTTGACGCCAATAAAATCGCCGGTATCAAAGAGGGCAGCGGTAGCTAAGGGGGAACAGTATTGGCAGGTGCTACAGGCTTGGGAACAAATAAGCTCGCACCTGCGGCAGCTAAATCCCAGGCTATGGTCCACATCTAATCGGCATTTGCAGATTGGTGGTGCCGAAAATAACCAGCTCACTCTGCTAGGTGACAGTCAAGAAGTGGTTACCTATCTGCAAGGTCAGCTTGAACCTCTGCAAGAATGCCTAGGTAAAACGCTGTCTGGAGGCTGGACTATCAAGTTGCTACCAGGTAGTGACGATAGTTATGCTCCCGATTTAAGCGAGCTATTATCCCAGGTAAAACTGGGTGCTACCCCCGAGGTAAAACCAGAACCCGCGGAAGAAGCTCCCGATATCCCGCAAGCCCCACCGGAAGAAGAAAGCTATCCGCCCGAGCCAGAAGATATGGCTGAAAGTGCGCCCTCACCATGGATAATAGCAGACGCTACTCCTTCAGCCCCTGCGGTTTCTTCAGAGCCTTCAGGGTTATCAGTGCCGGAGCCAGAGGTAGCGACCGGCGAACTAGCTGCTCCGCGCCCGCTTCCGCCAGCAGAAATGGCAGCTCCGCGCCCGCAGACCTCTGAACACTCGCCTTCGGACAGGCAGAGCCCGTTAAAAGAGGCATCTCAACAACTCTCCCCGAAGATACCGCAAGCTCCTCGCCCTATAGAAAATATAGATAACTACCCAACTAGCGCGCCCAGAGCAGTAGAAACTACGTCCGCCAACGGTAAACCACAGTTGCCAGACGAGCCTGATCTGCCAGATTTATCTGACCCGGATGTCTCGGTAGACGAAAGTGGGGGGCGCTGGGGTGTCGAGGTCGCAAAATCCTTGTTGGGGGGCAAGATAGTTGAGGTTGTAAAAGAAGATTCGGACACTACCCGCTAAGAAAGTAACTAGAACTGTATGTATGACGGTGCTTTACAAGACCTAATCGATGCCCTATCCCGGCTGCCGGGAATCGGTCCAAAATCGGCGCAAAGGATTGCGTTCTATGTGCTTTCTCGCCCTAAAGCGGAAGCAAAACTGCTGGCGCAAGCGCTAGTTGATGCGAAAGAAAAAATCCGGTCTTGCAGCTGTTGTGGCAATCTTTCTCAAGAGGAACTGTGCCAGATTTGCCGAAATCCCAAGCGTGACCAGTCGGTGATTTGTGTTGTGGAAGAAGCCAAAGATGTGGGGGCGATTGAGCGAACCCGCAGCTACCGCGGACTTTATCATGTATTAGGCGGGGCTATCGACCCGATAAACGGGATTGGGCCTGAACAGTTACGGCTGCGCGAACTGCTGAAACGCCTCGGCGGCTCTAGCGTGCAAGAAATTATTATTGCCACCAATCCCAATATCGAGGGCGAAGCGACAGCTACCTACCTAAGTCGCACAATCTCCCCCTTGGGGCTCAAAGTGACTCGTCTAGCCTCCGGACTGCCGGTAGGCGGCGACCTGGAATACGCTGATGAGGTGACATTAGGGCGTGCTTTAGAAGGCAGACGCAGCGCCGAATAGGACGAAAGTAGCTGGCTGCGTGAGTACCGTTCAGATTAAAGATGTGGTATTGCTTACCGACCAGCAAATTTGAGACACCCTAACCTGAAACAAACAATGTTCCTACAATTGTGAACGTATTGGCAGATAAATAGGTAGGCATACAAGGGGAACAAATGGCGCTGATTGTGCAAAAGTATGGCGGATCCTCGGTTGCCGACACCCAGTCGCTGCAACGGGTTGCGCGCCGGATAGTGCAAACTCGCCGGGCGGGACACCAGGTGGTGGTAGTGGTATCCGCAATGGGGGACACTACCGATGATTTAATTGATATGGCTGCGCAGCTTAACCCAAAGGCTCCTGCCCGGGAAATGGATATTTTGCTTTCGGCTGGTGAACGTATCCCTATGTCCCTACTTTCTATGGCGATTTCTGCCCAGGGCGTGCCAGCTATGGCTTTCACGGGCGCTCAAGCTGGAATTCGTACCGATGCTAAATACGGTAAAGCTCAGATTGTGGGGATGGTTCCCGAAAGGATTGCTCGGGTTATTCGCGACAATAACGTGGCGATTGTAGCCGGATTCCAGGGGGTTAATGAAGCTGATGACGTTACTACCTTGGGGCGGGGAGGGTCTGACACTACCGCGGTAGCGTTAGCGGCCGCATTACACGCTGACGTTTGCGCAATCTATACCGATGTGGATGGTTTATTCACCGCTGATCCGCGCCTGGTTCCCACCGCGCGCCGCTTACATTCCTTGGATTATGAAGAGACTCTAGAGCTGGCAGCTAATGGTGCCAAAATTTTGCATTTGCGGGCGGTAGAGTTTGCTCGCCGCTACCGAGTACCCCTGCACGTGCGTTCAAGTTTTTCCGATAAGGACGGCACCTGGATTGCACATGACCCGGCCCCGAAATCTTTGCAGGGTATTGTCCCTGCTCAAGCCCTCAAGGAGGAAAATATGGAAGCCCCGATTATCTCCGGTATCGCCCATGATCGTTCCCAGGAAAAGCTGACTGTGGTCGGTTTACCTAACCGTCCCGGGGTAGCTGCCGATTTGTTTTCGGCGGTCGCCAAGGCGGGAGCCAATATAGATATGATTGTGCAAAATATATCGGAGGCGCGACCGGGGCGGGCAAATATCTCGATTACGATGCCAGCTGACGATATTCCCTCGGTAATAGCCGAGCTAGAGAGCGAAAAGAACGTCCTAGATTTTATTCGCATTGACCACGATGCCAATGTAGGAAAGGTGTCCCTGGTGGGGGCAGGTATGCGGAATAATCCCGGAATTTCTGCGCGCTTCTTCCAGGCGCTTTCGGATGCTGGTATTAACGTAGATATTATTTCTACTTCCGAGGTGCGTATCTCGGTGTTGATTCATTTGGATCGGCTTGATGATGCGGTGCGTGCGATTCACAAAGCTTATGATTTAGATGCGGAAGAAACTGAAGCCGTGGTTTATGGAGGTACCGGGCGATGAGTAAAGAATTAACGGTTGCGCTAGTAGGGGCGACTGGTCAGGTCGGACGGGTAATGCGGACTCTGCTAGAGGAAAGAGCTTTCCCGGCAGCTAACATTCGCCTGTTTGCTACCTCTCGCAGCGCGGGTACCCAGCTCGCTTTTCGCGGTCAGCAGGTAACGGTAGAGGACGTAGAGGGCGCTGATCTTGCCGGTATCGACATTGCGGTGTTCTCCGCTGGGGGAGCGGCTTCGCGTAAATATGCTCCCCGTTTTGCTGAGGCGGGTGCGGTAGTGGTCGATAATTCTTCGGCTTGGCGTCGCGATGAGCAAGTCCCTCTGGTGGTATCGGAAGTTAATCCTCAGGATATTCAAAACCGTCCTAAAGGGATTATTGCTAACCCGAATTGCACCACTATGGCAGCCATGCCCACGGTAAAAGTACTGCATGATTTATTTGGGCTGGAAACCTTGGTGGCTTCCTCTTATCAGGCAGTCTCCGGATCTGGTCGCGCCGGAGTGACAGAGCTTTCTTCCCAGTTGCGTGCCAGTATTGACAAGTGTGAAGCCCTGGCTTTAGACGGGGCGGCTATAGAGTTTCCAGAGCCTAAAACCTATGTGCGTCCAATTGCTTTCAATGCGGTTCCAGTTGCTGGCAGCTTCGTTGATGACGGTTCTGGCGAAACCGACGAGGAACAAAAGCTGCGCAATGAGTCGCGTAGAATTTTGCATTTACCCTCTTTAGCTGCTTCTTGTACTTGTGTACGGATTCCAGTGATGAGTGCACATCTACTTTCTTTGAATGCCCGTTTTGCCCGTCCTGTAGATTTGGCGCAGGCTGAATCAGCATTAAAACAGGCTAGCGGGGTGCAATTGGTAGACGTTCCTAATCCTTTGGAGGCAGCTGGGCGTGATGGTACTTTCACCGGTCGTCTGCGCATAGACCAATCAGTTCCCGATGGTAAGGGCTTGGCATTTATTTGCTGTGCGGATAACCTGCGTAAAGGGGCAGCTCTCAATGCGATTCAGATTGCAGAGATTGTTGCCAATGAACTGCTAGCAGCCTAGGCGCGCGACGCTACTGTAAAGCCGGGGTCGGGCTTTATAGTAGCGTAACTAGCTACCGGCGCGCGATTAGACAGGAAGCGCGGGAGCTAAGTGAATTAGAGAAACGGATTCCTCTGAGGGGATTAGCTATGCCGAGATTTTGGCGCGAAAGGAAAACGGAAACTGCGTCCTCGTAAAGCCTATTTAGCGGCAGCTTTAGCTTTAGGCTGATAGGCTTCTGCGCTGTTGATAGTTAGTTTCAGCCCAAAACCGGTTTGCAGGTTCCAACAATCAACCCCGAAGCCGGAGGACTGACAGGCATACGATCCGGACGCAGCTGCCGCCCCCTTAGCCAACAAGGTTTGGGAGGTTTTCGCATCTTGGACCCCTAAATCTTCTGGGGTGCGCGCACCCTCAGCCCCTAGGGTGAATTTGACGGTAGCTCCGGCTGCCTGACCGATATTGCCGGTAAAACTAAAAGCTGTACATACTACTTCGTTACCAATCGTGCATTTGATAGGGGCATCTGGTAGCGAAAACTCGCTCACCTGATAAGCGCCATTGGGTAGCCCTTTCGCCTGACCGATAGCGGTAGTAGGGGCAGGGGCTACTTGACGCCCCTCGGTTTTCACATCTAGTTGCGCTCCGGCATTGTTATTGCCATTATTAGGGGATTTACCGGCGGATTTATTGTTTGTATCCTGGGTGCCGTTATTTTCTTGAACGTCAGGAATCCCATTATTGTTGTGATCTTTATTTAAATCTGAGTCCCCGAAAACCCGGGCAATCACGCCGTGCTTGCCATACCAGCCTTTAGAGCCGTCGCCACCGGTTAGTTTGTCGGCAAGATTGCCCCCGATAGACAGTGCCAACCCAATAAAAATGGCAATAACTATTACAAATATTTTTCCTTTTTTGGAAGTGGTTTTTTCTTCTCGAGGTGAAAACTCGTCTAAATCGGCTTCATCAGCTAATTTTATTTTTTCAGATTTAGTTTTTGTCCCTCCGGTTTCTGCGGTAGCAGGGCTGGCGGTCTGTTCTGCTTGGCGGCTTTCATCAGGATCCTTAGCGGGTTCTTCAGTTGAGTTTTGAGGTTGGAGCACATCGGAATCTGCCTGCGGTAGCGCCTGGGCGAGGGGCAAAGAATCGGGGAGAGTGGCGCGGTTTATCCGGTTTTGCCGACGTTGTAAAGCAGCGGCAATCTCGGGGTCAGAAAACTCGCTTAACCATTCCAAAAGAGCGGGATAGGTGGAGGGGTTTTCGGCGATTAACGGACGTAAGGAGGGGTGGTTTTGAGCCAGAAACTGTAGCTCATCCAACGGCGTTGCGGGGTCGCTTGCCCGCTCAACCGGGTCTGTGCTCATGGCTCCTCCTTTGAGTCTCTTAAGTGATTATAGATTATTGCGCGATAAAACGGTTGCAGCCGGTTTCTATATAAAGGGGTGTTCGTCTCAGTAGAGAACCGCCCAAGGTAGCTAGGTGTTTGGGATAGCTGACAGGTGCGCCCTGCTTATTCCCCCAAGTTGGGGAGCTGTCGCTTAACTGGCTCGGTGAATGGGGCAAGCGGAAACGTTAGTGCCCTCTTCGTTTCGGGAGTAAAAAGGATTTTCCTCTATATCTAGGCATCTGCCAAAGAAACGTTTGGAGCTGGGCAGGGGAGCTAGGCGGTGGTCTACTCCCAGGGAACGAAGCACATAGGCTTGTACGCAGTGGATAAAGTATTCACGACGCATTGAATCTTTAGGGAGCATCCTCCCCGCTAAAGACGTGTTTACCATCGAAACTGCAATCGGGAGATTTTGGGGAGGAATTGTGCCTTCGTGGATTGCTTTGCGCAGAATTTGTCGCAAAATGTTTTCTACTATGCGGGCGTGAGTGCGGAGTTCCGAATTGGTTTCAGTTGATACTTGTCTCCGTAAATCTAATCCGGGTGCTAGATGGTAGGAGGCTCCGAGGCTGAGCTGTTCGCGAATATAGATTCTTAGCATTTTGATAGGGGAGGTAACCCCCTCTAAAACGTGGTTTAGGTGCAGAGAGTATTGCCCAGTTTCATAGGTAATAAATGCGAGCAGTAGTGCCTCTTTGTCTTGGAAATGGTTATAGACAGCAGTGCGTCCTACCCCGGCTTCTTCGGCGATTTTTGCCATGGTGAGTGATTCAAAGGTACTGGTTTGGAGGAGGTGGGAAAGCGCGTCAAAAAGTTGCTGTCGGGTTTTCTTCCGATGATCTTCTAATGTTTCCCCAATGATTCTCGGCATGGAGACAGTCTTTCATTTAGTGACGCTTTTAGTCTAATTGTCTTGCAAATCTCGGAGTGTGCGGGGCTGTGGGGGTGCGGATTTAAGGAAAAGCGCAGGGAGGACGAAGGAGCGGGAAAGCTAAGAGAAGTCTAGGTAGGGGTGGGCGGGGTGAGATAGAGGTAACGAGGTGGCATTTTTAAGGGGAGCTGGGCTTGAGGTGCGGAAATAGGATGCAGTAGGAAAGGAAATAAACCCTGGTAGCTTTAAAGGGGAGGGGAACTTGATTAACTTACTATTGCCACTGATTTACCTAGCATTCATCAGTTTGGGGCTGCCGGATGCGCTGCTGGGCTCTGCCTGGCCAGCCATCTATTCCGATTTTTCGGTGCCAGTTTCCTATGCCGGGATTATTTCCATGATTATCTCGCTGGGAACTATCTTCTCCTCTTTGTTTTCTGATCGAATTATTGCCTGGCTTGGAACTGGAAAAGTGTCGGCGTTCTCGGTGGCGCTTACGGCTGGGGCTATCCTTGGGTTCTCTTATTCCCCTAATTTTTGGGTACTTTGCATTTGCGCGATTCCCTACGGGCTGGGAGCAGGCAGTATAGATGTGGCGCTTAACAACTATGTGGCTTTACATTTCAAGAGCGCTCATATGAACTGGTTGCATTGCTGCTGGGGAATCGGAGCTACCCTTGGACCGTACATTATGGGAATCTCGCTGGCGGCAGGTGGCAGTTGGAAAACCGGGTATTGGTATATTGCCTGGCTACAGCTACTAATCACCGCTGTTTTATTCCTAAGTTTGCCATTGTGGAAGCGATATGAATCCCTGGCAGAGGCGGTTTCACCCAACAAAAGGGGCGAGAATAGCAGTCATGTAGATAGATTCGCTAACCCATCTGCCGCTAACTTAGGGGAAACTTCAGGAGGTTCTAATCCTCAAGCGCGTCCTCGTCCGCTAAAACTATCGCAGGTAATCAAGATTAGGGGAGTAAAAGAAATGATGACCGGCTTCTTTTGCTACTCGATACTCGAACAAACCACTGGGCTGTGGGCAGCAACCTACTTGAAACTGTTTAAGGGGATGGACGCTGCTTCGGCCGCCGCATTCGCCGGAATGCTATTCCTGGGGGTAACCCTGGGGCGGGCAGTCAGCGGATTTTTGGCGATTCGCTTTAATGACCAGCAAATGATTCGCTTAGGGATAGTCTTGGCAGCTGTGGGGTTGGTAATTTTACTGATTCCTGGTTCCGCGGGGCTGGCAGTATGGGCAATGATACTTATCGGGCTGGGGTGCTCTCCGATTTACCCGGCAATGATTCACGTAACCCCGCTGATTTTCGGTAAAGAACACTCGCGGGCAGTTATCGGGGTGCAAATGGCAAGCTCCTATGTGGCGGTACTTGCTATGCCGCCGCTATTTGGGCTGATAGCATCTAATTTGTCAGTCGGTTTACTGCCGCTGTATCTGGCGGGCGCTTTGGTGGTTTTTGTCTTGATGCAGCGCCGTCTATCGCGATTACAGTTAGAACCCTGAAGCTGATTTTAGTTGCAGTTTTTGAGCTTCCGATATTTCTCTTTGCCAAGCTACTTGACACAAAATAATACCTAAAATATATTTAGGTGTGCCTTACCTAAAAGGCGAGCTCTTTTGGTGAATTTTCTGACAGGAGAAAAATGCTCGGCGCTTTGCTGATTGCGTTACGTGAAGGTCTGGAGGCGGTTTTAATCGTCTCCATTCTTTATGCCTACGTAAAGAAAGTTAGACGTGAAGATGTTCTCCCCAAACTGTGGCTGGGGATATTGGTAGGAACAACCGTGCCAATGAGCGTGGGTGCTTACCTGGTGTGGGGAACTTACACCCTGACCACACAGGCGCAAGAAGCACTCGGAGGATTCCTATCCCTATTCGCAGTTGCCCTAATCACCTGGATGGTTTTCTGGATGGCAGAACATTCAGTTGCCCTCAGCGCCCAAATCAATGCCCAAGCGGAACACGCCCTCTCAAAAGGGGAAAAAGCAGGATGGTCCATGTTTGTGATTGCTTTGATTACCGTGGGGCGCGAAGGTCTAGAAACTGCCATCTTCATCTGGCCAATGCTTAAAAATGCCAGTGACAACGAGAACGCCACTGGACTGGTAATCGGGGTAGTAATAGGTCTAATAATCTCGGTAATCCTGGGCTACCTAATCTATAAAGGAATCGCAAAAGTAAACCTCCGGATGTTTTTCCAAGTTACCGGTTATCTGCTGATTGTGGTGGCTGCTGGGGTGTGCTCCTACGGATTCCACGACTTACAAGAATCTGGACTGATTCCTATGACCGCGCCCCTGTTCGACATCACCGGATATATACCCTCGCTGGTTTATAACGGCGGACTATATGACCTGTTAGTAGCCATCTTCCAATTCTCGCCCAGCCCCACCGCCCTGCAGTTCTTCAGCTGGCTGATTTACCTGCTGGTCGTATGCGCCCTGTTCTATGTGTACAACCAGAAAAAGCAGGGTCTACAAGCAGCTACCCCTAACGGCTCTAATAACGCGGCAGATAATCCAGGAGAGCCTGGGAAACAACCCGAGACCGGGGAAAGTGCGGTTACAGAAACAGCAGAATGTGAAGAACAAATAAAGACCAAAGCGTTAGCCGGATAGGCTGACCTTTTTCCGAGGACGTTAGCTCGTCCTCAACCCTAAAAATGCAAATAAGGAGACAAAATAAATGGGTATTCGCAAGATGGGCGTTGCTATGCTTGGCGTGGCACTCGCCGTTACAGTAACAGGCTGCGTAAAAAATAACGACAGTGCCGCCGGTGAGGGCGCTGCCGGAAGTGGCAAACCTATCGAAGTAAAAATTGCTGATGACAAATGCGAGGTAGCGGTAAATACTGCCCCTTCCGGAACTATCAAATTTACGCTGAACAATGAAGGGCCAGCCCGTAACGAATTTGAAATTCTGGCTAAAGACAAACTCCAGATCATGGGGGAAATAGAAAACCTAGCTGCCGGTGATAAAAGGGACTTTACCTTACAACTAGAAGAAGGAACCTACTATACCGCCTGTAAGAAAAACATGGTGGGCGCGCTAGTGGGACTCAAAGAGTTCAAAGTAACTAAAGGTGAAGCCGTAAAGGTAAACGCAGATGAACAAAAACTGCGCGATGAGGCAGTAACTAAATACACTGCTTATGTTAAAGACCAGGCAGGACAGCTCGTAGATGCCACCGAAGAATTCGTTACTGCCTATAAAGGCGGAGATTTAGAAAAAGCGAAGAAGCTGTACCCGCTAGCGCGGATGCACTATGAACGCATTGAACCTACCGCAGAATCATTCGGCGATTTGGATCCGAAACTAGACGAACGTGAAGCCGATTATCAAGAAGCTGATGATGCTAAAGGACGGGAATGGACTGGTTGGCATCGAATCGAAAAAGACCTGTGGGCTGATGGGAAACTCTCCTCAGAGCAGCGGACGAAATATGCAGATTTGTTAGTCGCCGACACTAAAGCACTACATAAAGCGGTTTATGCTGACGATTTCAAACTAAAACTGGACGATATTTCTAATGGTGCTATCGGTCTGCTCGAAGAAGTTGCTACCAGCAAGATTACCGGGGAAGAAGAAATCTTCTCCCACACCGATCTCTATGACTTCCAGGCTAACCTAGAGGGCGCGCGGGTCGCTTACGGCAATGTGCAAGCGCTGGCGGTAAAGAAAGACCCAGAGCTGGCAAAGAAGATTGATGCCAAAATGAAAGACCTAGAAGCTACTATCGCCAGCTACAATAAAGCCAAAGGTGATGGGCAGTGGGAGTTCCCGGCCTACACCGAGATTGCAACTGCCGCTATCGGTTTAGATAAGACCCCTGAAAAATACACTAAAGCGCAAAAAGAACTGTCAGATAAGGTTAATGCGCTACGTGCTCCCTTAGCTAAACTAACCGAATCAATCCTGAAATAGGGTGAGACTCAGTGAATAAACACTCTGATAATGAGCGTTCCGAGGGGGCAGCACCAGATGCTGCCCCCTCGGGGGAAAATCCAGTAGCCGATGATAAAGGCGTGAAGATTTCGCGCCGACACGCCCTCCTAGGAGGAGGTATCGCTACCTTGGCCGGGTTAGGGCTGGGGACAGGCGCAGGATATGCTTTCGGAAAATCAGCAGGTAAAACTGCCGGTCAAGAAGCTTCAGATGTTATGAAGATTTCTTACCCATTTAGGGGAAAGCATCAATCAGGGATTACTACGCCGCAACAGCAGCAGATGATGATGGCCGCTTACGATTTGATTACTGATAATCGCGATTTGGTTATCCAACTGCTGAAAGACTGGTCGCTGGCAAGCGAAAAAATGATGAACGGTAATCCGGTTAATGATCCGAAACAGTCTAAATTGGCTCCTCCCGATGATACTGGGGAAGCCTACGATTTAGGTCCGGGTGCGCTGACTATCACTATCGGTTTTGGCGAATCTTTCTTTACTAAGGACGGTAAAGATAGGTTTGGGATAGCTGCGAGGATGCCGAAACCGTTAAAGGGTGGGATTCCCCGGATGGCGGCAGAAAAACTCGACCCGGATCAGTGCTATGGAGATATTGTGGTGCAGGCCTGCTCCGAAGACCCCATGATTTCTATGCACGCCATCCATAACCTGAGCCGCTTGGCGTTTGGAACTGCCAGTGTTCGCTGGACGCAACTAGGTTATGGGCGCACCTCCTCTACCTCGACGGGACAAAAAACTCCCCGTAACCTGTTTGGTTTCAAGGATGGAACCTCTAACGTTAAAGGTGAGGAAGCAGAAGCCGAGCTAAATGAGCATTTGTGGATTCAGCCTGAAGATTCCGGCGGAAAGTATTTTGCGGGGGGATCATATCTTTGTACTCGCAAAATCAAACAGATGATGGAAGTTTGGGATGAATTAGTTTTGCAGGAGCAAGAAGACACGATTGGGCGAGACAAGTTACATGGCGCTCCGCAATCAGGTGGACATGAGTTTACCCCTCCTGACTTCAAGAAGAAAGACCAAGATGGGAAGCTAATGATTGCGGAAGATTCCCATGTGGCAGTGGTCCATCCGGACAATAATGGGGGACGGAGGATGCTACGTCGGGGCTACAACTATATGGAGGGCACCGACAGTTTAGGTCGTCTTGAGGGCGGTTTGATGTTTATTGCCTATGTGCGCAATCCCCAAACCAATTTCATTCCGATTTTGCGCAAAATGTCCGGGGATGCCATGACCGAATATTTGCAGCATATTTCCACCAGTATGTGGGTGATACCTCCAGGAATGGGCGAGAATGAAGACTATATAGGGCAAAAACTTTTTGAATCCTAAATAGTAAAAGTGCGGCTGTTTTTGGGAAGTTAATTAAGGGTGGGGTCGCTCTGTCTTTCAGAGCGCCCCCACCCTTAATGAACTATTTTCTAGGAATATAGGAATTAAATCAGGAACTAGATTTTGGTTTGATTCAGAATTAAGAATCCCTCTACTGGTCGTTTTTCTATATAAAATACCAGGTTAGGTGCGTCCTGAGGGAGAGTATATTCCCACTCGCCCTTTGCGGGTTTATCAACTCCGCAACCAAATTTGGTTAGCTGTCCTTTACTGTCTGCCTCCTGAGGGAAAATCAAAATCTGGGTAGTTACAGGTTCTTTTGTTTGACAATAGAACGTCACTTTTACTTTGTCGCCAGTCTTCCATTTATCGTTGTAATTAACAGAATGCCAGTAGGATTCCATTTTTTCTTTAGAAAAACTCGCAAACGAGGATAAATAGAAAGTATGTTTGGTGGGCACACCCTCGGTTTTTGCAAACTCTTCCGCGGTATTTTTCCACTTTTCCTCAAGTGCTTTTGAATCTTCGACTGCTTTTTCTTCTTTCTTTAGCTCTGGCTTCTCGGTGTCCTCACTCGTCGAGATAATTCCAGTTTGGATAGCAGGTTTTTTACTAGGGGTTTGGGACTTGTCACTGCCAGCATTACTGGCTCCGCAAGCTGCCAGGCTTAAAGCTAGTAGGCAGCTACCGGTCAAGGTTAGTATTTTCCTCATTTTGGGGACTCCTTTATTTCATTGAGGTCCAATAGATTGCCACAGCTACCAGGAAACAGCTTTCTGTGCCGGATTGGTACGCCCAAAAGGGTGAAAATACCTCTCGAATAACAAAATTCAGAGCAAACGCGCTACCGAAAAACGTAACGGAGGAAACTGCCTACCTGGGTTTAGGGAGATAAGCCTTTAAGGTGAAAATGGGAATGGTTAGAACCTGCAAACAGCCACCGGCTGCTTCCAAACGAGCTTCCAAACCACTCAAACCAGTTCCGTAACTAACCGGGGAAGAAACTGTTCCGGGATTAGAAATCTCCAGATAAAACTTTTGCCCATCTTGACCTAGATTTACCTGCATTTCGGTTGCGGTCGTATGAATAAGGACATTCGTAATAGCTTCTCGCAAAACCCGTAAAAACAAATGAGCTTTATGCTCGTCAGTCGGCAGCTGCCCCTCAATCTGTAAATCGAGTTTTACGGCACTGGCCAAGGTTTGCAAGGAATTTAACCAAACCGAAGCCGGGATCTGCTGGCGATTGTGAGTCAAATCAGTGGGTAAATTTGCAAGCAGTCTTTGCAGCTGTAAGAGACGTTCACCGTCTGCAACCCCATCTTCTAAGAAACGATGAACGAAGGAGATACGCTGAGAAAGCACATCGTGAATTGAACAGCGAGTCTGTAAAACCAGATTACTGGTAAGCGCCTTCTCTAGACGAACAGTTTCCTTAGCAAGACGTTTTTGACGAGCCTGCAAATCATTAATTTCATCGGAAAGCTTCTGACTTAGAGTCATATAGTTCGTAACATCTAAAGCTATAAGTTGAGTAAAATACCGATGCTTATCACTGATTTGTGTGCGTCTAAGTATCCACGTTTTCCCCTGAGAATCGTCTATGCGGAAACTGGTGTTCTCAGAAACTTCAGCTTCCGATTTAGCCGGCGTGGAATAACTATCTCCAATAACTATTTTGTCAGTTGCCAGTTGGCGCAGCTGTTTCCCTAAAGTCCCATACCGAGTTAGGGGGCTAAGGTTTAAACTGCTTAACAGTCTTTCCATTCGCAAATTGACCAGTTTGTTATGACCACGTGAATCAGAAAACAACACTCCATGTTCCAACCGGTCAAGAGCTTCTTTAACACTAAACGGGCTTAAATCGTGCATCAGTAGCTGCCACTCCCGCCACACTTGGACGCACAGCCACGATGTCGAAAAAGCTCCTGCCGTTAAAACTACCCAGACCCCGCCCAGATTTATTACTGGAGGCAATAGGAAAAGTAAGGCTAACATCAAAGGAAGTAGGGTGTAGCGGTAAGTTCGTCCTACTCCTATAGCTCCTAAACCCAGGCATACCAGCACAAACCAGCCAAAATGATGGTCGTTAAGAATAAAAATCCCCGCCTGAGAATGGATAATGGTAATAGCAAAAGCCCAGGTGTAAAAGGACAAGAGAATAGTGACGCTAACTAAAAATCCGGTGGCTATCGCGCGGCGATGGATAAACCATTGACTCATAGTTAATAGACAAGCAGCCAGAGAGCCAATAATCATCAGCGCTGTTCCGGTGGCTAACTGCCCTAAAGAAAGACTAAATAGTAGAGTGCTCACTGACGGTGACCTCCGCTTGCGTCTTCTCCTGCGTCCTCAGATAGGGCATTAACAGGATTAAAGCTGCTTTCTTGGGCACTATCTAGCGAGGGTAGCGGGTTTGAGGCAGCTTCGGCTCCGTCATTTTCCCCGGAGGAATCGGTAGCTAGAAAACTCATCTGCAGATTACCTTGACCGTCCTCAATAATAAGTTTTGATTTCGCCCCTGACCCGGAAAGTAAAGGTTGTAGAACTTGCAGTTGGGCTGTAGGAATATCAAAGATACAGTTCATTTGAGCCTGACAGCCTTGGTCGCTGACTGCAAGATTAATGAATATCGCAACTTCTGAAAGGCTCAACAGGCAGCCTAGTATCCGGTGTAGCCCCTCTAAACAGTGCAGTGCCACTTCGGAGCGAATAGTTCCAGTGGTGGATCCGCTCAATCCCGCGAGAGCATTCGCATACGAAAAATCGGTGCACGACTGGCTTAACAAAGTGGTTAAAACATTAACCGCTAATTCTTCGCTTTGAAATTGGGACAGGGTGAGCATTCCCGCTCGTTTAGCGTAACCGAGATCTAGTTTAATGCTCCGCAAAAGCTGTGCTAGTTCCCCCTTATCTAAATGGCAGCTTAAGTGAGCGGTATTCTTTTGAACTCTGTCCAAAGCGCTATCCATCAGTAAGTCTAGTCGGTCATATAGTTGCGGGGCGTAAGAGGATTCCTCCATTTGTAAAAGCGCCTCGTATTCGCTGGATAACAGCTTTGTTTGGTGAGCTTCCTGTTCGCGAAGGGCAGCGAGCATTTTCTCTAACTCGTTTACCGCGGTGACATCGGTTTCCCAAATCACGTGACCTGAATTGATAGGGCGAGTTTGACAGTAGAGGGTGCGGGGAAAAGTAGCGGAAGTGTCGGTTAATAGTAAAGGTTTATTGGTAGTTTTCAAACGGTTTTTAATCGAAGTATTTAGAGACAGTGGGATGGCGGTAGAAAAACGTGGATTCCAATCACGATCAACTATTTCAATGGGAAGTTTAGCTTTATTAAAGAAGCGGATATAGCCCCGATTTTGGGGAATCACCCCAATAAAAAACAGTATTTCCCAGGCTAATAGGAAATAGATGCAATAAATCTGTACCGTTTCGGTAGCTCTAACCAGGGGGATGCGAACGGTGTAGGCAATAGAGTAAAGCAAAATGAAAGAAAAAAGTGCCCCCAAAGCTAATAGGGGGCGTATCCGATTGCCCTTAAAACTCCATATAGTTACGTAGACTATTATCGCAAAGACCAGTAATACTGCCAGGTAGTGGAGGTAATATACCGGTCCATATTGGTAATCAACCCCGGATTCTCCTTTTCCGAAGCGCAGTAGAAGATGGTGGAAATCGTTAGTGAACACCAGCAGCATCAAACCGGTTCCCATCGTTATCACCAAGGTGCGCAAGGTGCGGTAAGCGGGAGGGAGAGGCTTAGTAGAATGAGAAATCACGAAAAATAGAATCATCATAGTTCCATAGATGGGAACATAATAGTAATACCAGGCATAACGCTCATAGACTCCCGGTAAGGAATTTTTTAGTATGCGCGCTAAAATCCAAAAGCTAAGCAGGGCAGCCTGAATCAGCACTGCCCAGCGTACATAGGGGGTCACGGTTGTCCAAAAGCGCCATCCCGCCCAAAAACTCAGCAAACACAGTAGGCAAATAAACGCTCCTACCTCGTAGGATTCGTTAGTGTTTTTCCATTCCCAAGAGCCTTGATAACTGTCGTTTGAAAGACTTTGATTCCAGGTGAAGCGTTCAAACTCGGCTAGGTTACTGACTGGTCTGGCGTTAATCTGCTGTAAAAAAGATGGAGAGAGTGAAGGATAATTGACATAACTGAATAAATCGGCAGGTGGAGGTGCTAACTTCTGGTTTTGGTTACGGTCAAAAGATTGGCGTTGCCACACTCCCTCCTGAAAAGTTACGGTGGGGAAACTGCCATAGTATAGCCCCGATGAATCAGAAGTTGCCTGAATGCTGCGAGCATCAGTGGTTAAGCAAAAATATCCGTTATCTAGCGCCTTTTTAAGCTCTGGTAGGGACGACCCGGTGGCAAGTCGTCCTTGTTGGCGAATTTCCTGCAAGAGCTGCTTGGCTTGGGGAGCAGAAAAAGTTTGGGAACCGGGAATCTGGGGATTAAAAGTAAGGGCTAGGGCGCTCATAATGTCTAGCCGTCCCACTGATTGATCCAAATAGATTTTATCCGAATTACGGGAAAGGTCATGCAGATTTTGTATGGCACTAACTTTTGCAGTTTTAGCTGTTAAAACTATCGAGTAAGGGTAGAGAGGAATAAATGAGGCATCCGGTTCTGATTTTTTCGCAGCATTAGCCATCGTGTCATTGGTAATCACATAGTTAGCTCCGCTTCGTATCTGTTTCAATAGTGACCATTCACTATGAGCTTCGACGCGCAAGCCTTGACTGACAAAATAATCATTGAGGCGGGAATCAAAATCATTGGGTACGGCGATAACGTTATTTGCGTGAACAGAGGTGCCGAAAGGAATCAAGAACAGCGCTAAAGCGGCTAAGGTCAAAACCAGGGAGAAAAGCAGATGGGCTAGCCAGTCCTGTTTCCAGGTTTTACCAACAGATTCTACCGCCGGAGAACTGGGGAATCTGTTAGGAGCGGAATTAGAAACGGGGGGGGAGTCATGGGAAAAGACTTACTGATTGCAATAGGGGTTAGACCGATTTTCTTGGAAAGCCACATAGCCGTTGGAAACTGCCCACAAAGCCAGTCGGGCTACCGAAGTATAACCGCTTTTTGTTAATAGCTGGGAAATATACGACTTTATGGTATTTTCACTTAAAAACATTTTCTTAGCGATTTCTTTACGGGGATACCCGGCGCAAACCAAACGTAATACCTGCATTTCGCGTTCATTAAACTGGTTAGCTCCAAAACCAGGACTAGATAAAGAATCCGGGAAATGGCTCTCACCTTCAGCGCTCGCCCGTAAAAGAGAGAGCAAATCCGAGGTCGAGATATTTTTATAGGTAAAAGCATCAACTTTGGCTGCCTTAGCTTCTTTAAGGAAAGAAGCATCAGGCATGGCCGTAAATACCACCACTTTTAGGTTAGGGTGTTCTGCTTTCAGCTTTGCGGATTCTTTCAAACCGGAAGAGTTCTCGGTAACCACATCCATTAAAACCAAATCCGCAGGATGTAGCCGTAAAGAGCGGTGAATATCGGCGGCATCAGTGAGTTTATCCACCACCATAAAATCTGCTTCGGAATCAATGGCTGATGCCAAAGAATCTAGCAAAATAGTTTGATCCTCAACAATAGTTATCCGCTTCAACGGTATTTCCTCCAAATCCCCTCATCATTGGAGAGAGTTACTGTTCCTATTTACGCAAAGTTTACCAAAACAAGCCCTCCGGTTTTCATAGGACAGGGATTTATGTCGGTGCAAGCAGCCCAAGTTAGATAAGAGCAAAATGCCTAGCAGTACCTCCTCTAAATAAAACTGGCTGCGCCCTTCGTGGAAATGAAATAGCGCAGCCAGCCTTTAGAACTTTCCTCCTCCAGAACTGTAAGAAGTACCCCCCGAACTATAAGAACCGCTAGAAGAAGAACTGTCGTCACTCTTCGGAATTGCTACCTGGGTGGTATAAGACCTGACAAATACTTCATTACTCCCGGTGATTTGATTAGATCCAGGGACAATATAGTTGGCAGCCCCAGCCTGAAGCTGGGCGCTATGGTGTTTACGTTTAAGAGAACCCATAATCGACAATCCGCTAATGACACCAATCCCGGCCGCACCCCCGGCTCCCGCCAAAGTAGATTTTAAAGTCATCCGGTGGGGAATCGGGTGATCCTTACTGTAAGGAGTGCCAGCTTTCCACTGCTGTAAATAATCGCTGATTTCACGCAGATACACCTGAAAACCCTCGTCCCAATCATCGTCGCCAAGAGGCTTCTTAACGTGATCGTAGAGTTTATCTATCCCGTAGGGGGTAAATGCTTCCTCGCCCTTACCATGCCCCAAAAACCATAAATCCCGGGTAGTTGGGTTAATTACCATGATTACCCCATCTGCGGTTTTCTGGTTTAACCCTAGCTGATTGGCGGCGTAATAGTTGGCTCCCCACTGTTCGGGAGATGAGTGTTGGAAACTGTTTACCGTCACCACATAGGGAGCAATACCGTATTTAGTGGCGAGGGCGCGAAGCTGCTTTTCCCATTTAGGATAGTTATCCGGACTAAAAATTTTAGCGTGATCACGAATAAAGGGGGCGGCGGAATCAACATCTTTTTGACCGCCCACATAGGGAACCTCTTGTCCGGAGGGGAACTCGGTGATGTCAGTGAAACCCTCGGCGCTAGCCGGGGTACTTGAATGCCACGTAGAGTGAGCTGCTAGCACACTGTGGGCTCCAGTAGCTTCACTGGCTAAAGCGGGTGTGCTCACGCTGAGGGTGATGGGAAAAGCTAATAAAGATGCCGCCAATAGAGTGTAAAAAACTTTTTTTATATTTTTCATCATTCGCCCCCTAATTGAGTAACCAAGGTGCTAGGAAAGGAATAAAAACCGCACCCAATGCCACGGTTAGAGCAGTTGCAATCCCTAATAGACCGCCCCAGTATTTTGCTTTAGAAACCGGGAAAGTACCCACGAATTTGCCGGTTTGTCCATTCATGGCGTAGTTGTAGTTCTGACCGGCAAAACTGACATTTAGCAACCACAGCGGTAAAAATACATATTCGAGTTCTCCGAAGCTGGGTTCGATATTTGAGCTGGTCATCTGGATACTGTCATAACCGCTAACCGAGTTCCGAAGAACATCTTCGGCAGATTTTCGCATCCGTTCCAATGCTCTCGGATTAGCTGTCTCTGCCTCAACGTCATATTTATTGGTCACAAATCCTGTCAAATAGGCGGGGGAAAATGCTACCGAAGTCGAGTAATCAAAAGGCTCTATAGCTTCTGTAAGTTCCGCTGTCACCTTACTGGTTCCGGAAACCGGGACATCCAGGTAGGCGACATTGGCATTGCGAGAAACGCTATAAACATCATGCTCGGTATAGGTGTAGTCCGAATCTGACCAGCTGCTGGTGCGTTCGCATTCAAAAGTTGCCACTCCCGCAACGGACGCATCATAGAGCCAATAGGGGACATAAACCCCCTGAATGTCATTCACGCTAACCTGCTTGAATGCGTTAGGAATCAGCTTTAAGCCGGCAGCTTGCTGCTTAAAAGCTGCCAAAGCCTGCTCCTTGGTCATTCCAAAAGGAATCATCCTATCGGGAACTCGAGTGCGGGTAAGCTGCCCGGTAGCCACGAAGTTATTGTTACACCAGGGACATTTGGTGCTGACCATATCGGCTGGTCCAATGATTTCACCCCCACAGGAACCGCACTCGAACTGCGCCATTTTTTCCCCGGTAGCTTCATCAAGATAGGTCGGGTCAGGTTCAACCCATCCTGGTGTCTCAGGCGTTAAAGAGGAAGTGGTTTGCGGGCTGGAGGTGTCGATATTTTCTGCGCCGCCGCCCGCAGCATTAAGTTCGGTTTCGCTTTGATTATTGGTTTTTTGGGCTTGACGCGCACTTTCAAGCTCCTGATTAGCGGCGTTGATGCCGTTAAACTGGTTTACTTCCTGAACAGAAAAGGTGGCGCTGCAATAGTTGCATTTCATTCTGCCACTGGGCACATCAAAATTGATGGGAGCCCCACAAGCCGGACATTTTAATTGCACATCGCTCACGACTTATCTCCTTCCATTGTTTTAACGCCTATAAATCCTGGTTGCCAGCAGTTAAAGCTGGGTCTGGGTGCTTTTTCCAAGCACCCAGAACCAGCTGAGTTAAGCGACCGGATTACCGCATTGAGGACAGAATTTCGGTTTCGGATCGCCTAACCGGTTACCACAGTTAGAACAGAATCCCCCGGGAGTAGGGGCGGCTGGCTGGGGTTGCCCGCAGTTAGAACAAAACTTGCCACTGTTTTTGGCTCCACACTGGCAATCCCAGGCATTGCCGGTGTTATTTCCCCCGGCAAAACTATTAGCTGCGCTGGATTGCTGGTTGAACTTTTCCTGGGCAGCCATTTGGGATTGATTAGAAGCGGAGGCAGCCTGCATGAATCCTCCGGCCGCATTCATTCCCATGCCAACCCCCATCATTGCCATACCCGCACCGGCAGGATTAGAACCAGCGTTTTGGATACCGGTACCGACTGCACCTTGTACAAACCCTTCACGGATAGAGGGATCTTGCAGCATTGCGCCCTGGTTGCGCATATCAATCATCTTGCGCGACTGTTCATCGTAGGAAATAGAGGCGATACCTACGGCTTGCACCTCGATACCACGCTGATCTTCCCATTCTTGGTCAAGAACGCTGCGCATATAGCGCGATAATTCGCTCATATGGGATTGCACCTGAGAGATACGAATCCCGTCCAAACTCATTTTATTTAGGGCTACGGAAAAAGCTTCCAGGAATTCTGCTTGATACTGTTCCTTAATATCGTCAATATGTACCCGTTCCGCATCCCGAGGAATAGCTTCCATATAAAACTTAATGGGATCTACTATCCGGATGGAATAGGTTCCATGCGCCCTTAAAAATAGTTCCGCATTATAAAAATTATCGAAATATTGAACCGCATTTGGGGTACCAAATTTAATACCCTTGATTTCCTGCAGGTTTACAAAAAATGCTTTTTGTTGTCCCGAGGGCGCGCCCCCGAACTTAAACCGTTCCCAGGTATCTTTAAGGGCGCCCTTAAAATCACCCGTAAATATAGAGGGCGCAGTGCTGGAACTGTAGGTGTAAGCCCCCGGTTCAGTTGAAACATCAACAATTTTGCCGGAGTCGGTAATCAACATAGCTTGCTTGTCGTAAACCAAGATTTTAGAGCCATCAGAAATGATTGCCCCAGTGCCGGTGTTATTACCTCGTATTTGCTGCCCGCGCACAAATACGATGCCTTCACCCATATCTTGAGCGCTAATAGCATCTAGCCATTGATCTTGTAACGCGCCGCCAATAGCCCCGGAAACTGCTTGAAATAATCCCATGGTATTTTTCCTTATCGAAATGAATAAAACTGCTATTCCATTTTCCCTGTTTTATGAGTTTAACAGGGAAAATACTCGCAAGTTTCAGGAGATAATGCTGTTTTGAATCGCGTTGCCAATCGCCATAGCGATAGAGGGTAGAAATATCACTACCAAGAAAACGATTAGCGGCATGGTCTTGGGGCGGGATTTAATCAGGGCGATTAATCCCAGAATGAATGCCACCAGGTTGAGGATAGAGGCTAGCGCCAAGAACAGTATTCGTTTGGTGTCGGCAGCCTGAGCTGCGGAGAAATCGAGATTTGAGATGGCGCTAGCTCCCATTTTAGCTGCTAGAACATAGCCCAGGATTATCAAGATAGAGGCCGCAATAGTCAATCCTAAAGCTATAAACGCCATCTTCTTCTTTACAACGACCGCCGGGGCTGGGGGTACGTAACCGTTTACGGGGGGCATATTTGCTGGGTTAGAGGCGCTAAGGTTCGCGCCAGATGCGTTCATATTCGGAGGAATTGGTTGGCCAGTCATGATAACTCCTTGGAAAATAGGTCGCTTTTTATATCTCCGGTCTAGCTACTTAAGAAAGCCCGTATTATCAAGATAGCGAGAAGCTATGAGCTTGTTTACACCCAAAAGGGTGAAAATCCGGTTTTAAGGCAGGGTGGGAGCTAAGAACGGTGAGCTGCCCCTACCGCCCATTCATAGATATTTTGAAACCGAGTAGGGAGTGCTAGAGCAGGCGGGGGCGTCCTATGGGATTCAGGTTTGGGTAAGCTACGTGGCGCCTCATGTCAATTTGAGCGCGAAGTTATAGCTAATCGGCAAGGAGTTGGGTAAAATCGAAGCAGGTAACATGCCGGTTCTTTACCCAATATTGCAGCAAGGAGCTATCTTCCGATGACTTTGTAATCTCTGCTCAGCTCAGCTGAGACGCTGCCCCTAATCGTTGCGTCCTGGAGATTATTATGTCTGTCATCAGTCTCGAAAATATTTCTTTTTCCTACTCCTCTAAACCGCTGCTCGATAACATAAGTTTGCAGGTAGGGGAGGGGGAGCGTGCCTTTCTAATTGGTAGAAATGGTTGCGGGAAAACCACCTTACTTCGGATTGCCTCCCAAGACCTGTTGCCTGAACAAGGTCAGGTCAAAATCGAGGGTGAAAATAGTGAGTTCTTTCAGATACCGGCGGTTGAACATTTTGGGGGCAGCGCCAGAGATTACCTGGACTGCGCGTTGCGTCCTCTGCAAAATATCGCTACCGAGTTTCAGGATGTAACGGCTGAACTTGGTAAAGGTGTTGGCGATGTCCAGGCGGAGCGCCGCTATGACCAGCTGCTTTCCTTAATGACCGGTTTTGATATTTGGTCGCTTCAGACGCGGCTCAAGGAGGTTTTGGCGAGACTGGGATTGAGAGGCCTCACCGGGGCAGGAGGTGAGCGCAGTTTAAGCAGTTTGTCTCCGGGAGAGCGGGGGCGGCTGCAACTGGCGGCGACGCTAATTATGAAGCCCCAGGTGTTGATTTTGGACGAACCCACCAACCATTTAGACGCGCGTGCCATCAGTTTCCTAGTAGAAACCGTGAAGAACTGGAGCGGTGCGGTTTTGATGTCGAGTCACGACCGGGCATTTATTGAGGATACTGCCACGGTTATTTACGATATGGACGTAAGTGTATGGAATGAACTAGCTAAAGCTACTGGTAGCACTCAAGTGACCGGGCTGTATCGCTGCGCCGGTGCTTACTCGAAGTATTTAGCTGAGAAAACAAATGCTCGCCGTAAGCACCGGGACTTACATATAGCTCAGCAGGCCGAAAAACGGTTACTGAGAAAACACCGTCAGGAAGCTAGCATGATAGCTCGCGGGGGAGTGCGCCTGGCTAGCGCTGAGGGTAAAGCCAAGAAGTTTTTTGCAGATCGCGCCGCTGCTACCGCGCAGCGCCGAATGCGAAATGACGATAAAAGAGGTGAACGCCTTAACGAACAGGAGGTGCGTAGACCCCGTAGCTACGAGCTGACTTTCAAGTTTAAGCAACCGTCTACGTGCACCGGAGTTGCGGTAGCTGCCCGTAATGCCGCAGTTGCCGGTCGTCTGGCCGCAATCAGTTTCGATTTGTTCTATGGTGAGCATCTGCTGATTACTGGTGCTAACGGTTCTGGAAAATCTACTCTTTTGACTTGGATTTATCGCGGGCAGCCACCCGAGGGCACACAAAATAGCGGTAGTATCACCGGCGAGGGGAAGGTCGGAATGGTTCCTCAGCAGCTTCCTCGGCAGGGAGACCCCGGATTTACTAGCTCCATTTGGGAAAATGGTATTGGTGAGACCGGCAAAGGCGTCCTCCATCCGTCCCTGTGGACTAATCCTATCCCGAAACTTTCAGCCGGAAACCAGCGGCGAGCCCAGATTGCGTTAGCGCTGGCTGCCTCGCCCTCTTTGCTAATAATTGATGAGCCCACCAACTACCTGGATTTGCAGGCGATGCAAGCATTGGAAGAAGCCATGAAGGCGTGGACAGGAACTCTAGTTGTAGCCAGCCATGACCGGTGGCTAATCAACCATTGGCAAGGTAGAAAGGGAAAACTCTTGAATAGGCACTAACAATTATTTTAATATGTATGTGCAAACGTCAAGGAGGGGTTGATGGGAGCTAGTACTTTAACTGTCAGAATCGATAGTGGGTTAAAAGAAGAAACAGCGAAAGTGTTGGAGAACTACGGTCTTGATTTGTCGTCGGTCGTCCGCGCATTTTTCACTGAAATAGTGAACACTGAGTCCATTCCGCTATCTTTCGATTATCGGCGACCGAATGCGGAAAGTTTGGAAGCTATTCGTGAAACCGAACAGATGATTTCGCGGGGTGACGGACGAAGCTATGCAACTGGCCGGGATGTTATCGAAGCAGCGTGCAATGTGGAACATAAGCGGTCTGGCGAATAGAGTGGGGGAAACAGTTATGCGGTGGTACGAGAATCCCGATTTGTACTGGGTTATTGGTTGCTGCTTAGCGGGTTGTAGTGGAGTTTTCGCGATACTACTGTTCTGCGGAGCGGTTAGCATTATTGCTGGTGTTGCTAATGTTTTTTCTAGCTTAGCGCTTGCCATTACTTGTTATGCTATTAGCTATCGCTTCAAACGAACTGCAACTGACTCAGATGAACACTAAGCAAAGCGGGTTCTAAAACAGGTCATCGTGAGACCCGGTTCGGGTGAGTACCAACAATAGCTCGCTTTTCTCAACTCGGTATATCAGTAGCCAATCTCCCTCGAGGTGAATTTCGCGGTATCCTTTCCACTGACCTTGCAACGCGTGGTCGCGATACCGGGTTCGTAACTCGTCGCGATTCTGAGCCAATAGGGCTGCAACTGCGCGTGCCAACTTCGACGGATTGTAATGCTTTTTGAACAGTGCCTTCGCGTCGCGTTTGAACTGAGAGGTGCGAAAGACTCTAGTCAGCTTCATTAAGATCTGCCATTAGCTCAGCGACACTATCAAAGGAAGCTCCGGTGCGGGATTCGGCTTCAGCACGAGCCAGTAGGTTGGCTGAATTTTCCCGGCGCGGCGTGAACGGAATACCGTTGCTGGCAATCGACTGCCTCAGAAATATGTTAATTGCAGTGCTCATATCTAACCCCAGGTCGCGGAACAGCTCCGCGGCCTGACTTTTCGTCTGGTCATCAGTTCGGAAGGATATGTTAGCCACCAGAAGCACCTTCTTTCCATGCAATTGCTACTACTATGTACCTACAATAGCATTAATTTTGCGTGAAATTAATAGCTAAGATATCATCATTGCTGAGCGTTCCCGGTCGAGGGTTACTAACGTGCATGACTTGCTTTACCGTCTCAGCTAGCTCGCTAAGAGCTTTAGCGACAACTTTCGGATCAGGTGTCATGATTTACCGCGATTGCGTGGGAACGGGCGTGGTCTGCCGCGTACCCTTGAGAAGAGCTCGACATAATCTCGACTGGGTTGTGGAGCAGATTGCTTAACTCAATTTCTAAAGCAGCCAAGTTGAAATAGCTTGCTCCGGGAAGGAACTCCACCAACAGATCGTAATCCGAATCTCTGGTTGCTTCGCCCCTGGAAACCGAACCAAAAACCCAGTATTTTCCAGTGCCTTTATGATGCTTGATAACATCACGTACTTCATCATCGGCAGCACGAAGCCGCTCTATTGACGGAGCAGTCGCTGTAACCGGATTAGTCGTGATTGTCATATTGCTATCTTAGTTCGTGACTCAAAGATTAAAAAGCCTTCTTCGCTCGGATCAGAAATGCGAAAGCAAGCTTTCATATTCACGATCCTCGCTCAGAGCGAGTGTTCGGTCGCTGTGCTCCCTACGACCCTCCTCGTTCGTCGAATAAACAAAAAGAGCAAGCTCTTTTTGCTTGCTCTCCTCACTTTGAGCGGGTAGTTGCACCTGCGGCGCCTACCCTTCCTCACTCCGGTGACAAGCATTTAAGTACGTTCCGTGCTTGTGCTTGCACCTCCGTTCAGAGCGGGTGCTCGGTCGCTGCACCCCTGTGACCCTAGAGAATATCAAACAGGGGTATATCTAACGAGTTGCAGATGTGTTGGGGTAGGTATGTCGGCTTTGGAAAAAATGGCATAAACTCCCTAAAGAGGTCTGTTAATTTACAGCCATCCTTTTGCGCGATGTAGGGGGTGTGATGGATAAGGTTTCAAACGGGGAAGAGGATAATCCCCAGGCTGATACTGGGCAGGTGCTGATTTACCAAAATCCTGATAGCGCCGCTGATATTGAGGTGTATCTTGAAGGGGAAATGGTATGGCTAACTCAGGCACAGATGGCAGAGTTGTTTCAGTCCTCAAAATCCAATCTCAGTGAGCATATAAAGCATATCTTCGAAGAGGGTGAACTGGAGGAAGATTCAGTTGTTCGGAAATTCCGAACAACTGCCGCCGACGGCAAACGCTACTTGGTGACCCACTACAACCTAGACATGATTATTTCATTGGGATACCGGGTGAAATCGAAAACGGCAACGCAGTTTCGTAAGTGGGCAACCGAGCGGCTAAAAGAGTATTTAATCAAGGGCTTTGCTCT
>ENA-OQLI01000659-OQLI01000659.1-human-gut-metagenome-genome-assembly--contig:-NODE-659-length-36914-cov-3.689591_pt1 | contig 36914 bp, 28 predicted proteins | sample MGYA00242805_ERZ504812 | MGnify/ENA primary metagenome ERZ504812 (study PRJEB26092, sample SAMD00036430) | human gut metagenome | host: Homo sapiens | study: EMG produced TPA metagenomics assembly of... | reverse complement strand
GCTGGTCAGGAACCGGATGCTTTATTTGTGCAGGGCGCGGCGCAAAGACAGGTTCGTACCCGCTGTTTTTCCTGTCCGGTACGTCTTGAATGTTTGGCGGATGCTCTCCAATCTGAGGCTAACTACGGGGTGTGGGGCGGTCTGACCGAGCGGGAAAGGCGCGCGATGCTGCGCTATTACGAGGACGTAACTGATTGGTGGGATTGGTTAAATAACTCGGCTGATGAGCTTGCGGTAGAGCTGCGCCAACCGGCTACTCCCAACGTTTTAGCAAGAGTGCGTTAATACGCTAACTGTCGTTAAACTGAGAACATGACGAAATGGGAATACGCGACAATCCCGCTACTGTCGCATAACACGAAAGCAATCCTAGACAATTGGGGCGAGGACGGCTGGGAACTGGTCAGCGTCATCGCCGGTCCTAATGGCTGGGAAAACCCGGTAGCCTATCTTAAACGTCCGCGTGGTTAATTAAATGTCGGCGGTTTCAAAGCGTTTAGAAGAGGCAGGTTTGGTATTGCCTGCGGTGGCGGCTCCGGTAGCTGCCTACACTCCGGCGATTGGTCTTGAAACCGAGGGCGGATTACTGGTGCGTACCTCCGGGCAGATACCGGTAAAAGACGGCGAACTGGTAGCAACCGGGCTGGTAGGGGCAGAAGTTAGCCCTCAGGAGGCATATAGCGCCGCCCAGGTGTGCGCCCTTAATGCCCTGGCTGCTGGCGCCCAGGTTGCTGGCGGGGTGGATAGGCTAGAGCGGGTGTTAAAAGTGACCGTCTTCGTGGCATCTATCCCCAACTTTACCGGTCAGGCAAGTGTGGCTAATGGAGTCTCCGATACTTTTGGAAAACTATTTGACCAGCCCCATATCCGTTCTGCGGTTGGGGTAGCTTCGCTGCCGCTGGGCGCTCCTTGCGAAGTAGAGGTTGAATTCCTGGCGCGCACTTAATAACCCGTAAAGCTAAAGGTTTGTTTTAGGAACGTTTGCGTCCTCTTTAAGGGTTTTTGCCCTCACACTTGCCACCCGGCGCGCCGCCCAATACACAATGCCGGTGAAAATCGCGGTTCCTGCAACCATGCTAAGTTGCACGAAAAGCTCAGCTTGCGCGCTCAAGGTAGCAATCGTGAACCCGTTGAGGACGCACACAAATGCGGTTGCCCCCAGTAGAGGCCAGGCTGCGCGGTGAGCGCGCCCCCAGGCGTCCTCATCGGCAGTGGTCGCTTCATTAACGATTCCGAGTGGGCTGCCAATAGGTAAGCGGCGGTGATGAAATAGAATCAGTCCCGCTCCCAGATAGGCTGCCAAAAGTAGATAAACGATTCCTATGACCAGCGCAAGCATATATCTATTTCCCTCCTGCCAGCGGTATAACCTAAGGGCTAATGAGCTAAAGCTGCAAATGCTAAAACTATTCTAAAACTAAAGGAGTAAACGTTTTGGGACGCAAAATCTCTGATTCTCTAGGGCGCAGGGCGATAGCGGCTTGGCTTGCTTGCGGAGCAGACAGGGACGCTAAAGCGTGCGCCGTGCGTTATAGCCTGCAAGTATTGGCAGAGCTGCACCCTGGTCAAGCTGTAGAAGTGCGGGTTCCTCCTTTTGGGGCGGTGCAAATCGGGGCGGGAACCGTGCATCGGCGGGGAACTCCGCCGGCGGTAGTCGAAATGGATACTGACACTTGGCTGGCGTTAGCTTGCGGGAATATCGCCTGGGAACAGGTCGTAGTGGACGGTCAGATTAACGCCACCGGGGTCGGTTCGGATTTGTCCGCCTATTTGCCGGTAGTTTCAGCTCCATCTGCATTATCTGAGTCTGTTTCCGCCACTTCCTAGCGGTGTCATTAGCGCGTTTCGCGCAGCGAAAAACTTATGCTGGGCATAAAACACCACGCAAGGCATAGAATGGATAGTAATTAGCAAAAACTGCTCTCAAGAATGGATAGGAGAGATTTTGATTATGCCAAATCCTCAGCGGTCGGTACCGGCCACCCCCGGATATCATTCTGCTCCCTCGGCGGCGCCGGCTCACCGCGCTGTTCCCGGAGTTCCTGCAACTCCCGGTTTTCATGCGGGGCAATCAGGTGTCCCTCATCAACAGCCTGACACCCCCAAATCTACTGAGGACTCTGCAGCTTCGACGCGCCCTAATCTGGGTAATCTGCTGTCAAAGCTCTCCGATCAGATACAGGCTCTGGTAAAGGGCGAGATTGAGCTGGCGAAGGTTAAAGCTACCAATATGGCTAAACGTTCCGGAATGGGGATTTCCCTCCTGGTAGTAGCGGGGGTGCTCGCCCTCTATATGTTGGGATACCTATTTGGGGCAGCAGCTAGTGCCCTGGCATTAGTTGTTCCTCTCTGGGCAGCTAAACTGATTGTTGCGGGGATACTACTGGTTGTGCTGTTGATATTGGCACTGGTAGGCAAGGCTTCTTTGCAAAAGGGAATATCTGACAAACCTGCTCCGCAAGAGGGGATAAAAGAAAGTATTGCTGCGGTAAAGAAAGGGCTTGAATAAGATGACACAGCGTAGCGAAAGCCAAATACAGGCTGACCTGGAGGCTGCACGTAAGAATCTGAGCGGAACTGTTGAGGAGCTCTCTGATTATCTTTCTCCCAAGGCTAATGTGCAGAGAGCAAAAGCGGATGCGCAAAAAAAGGTACGTGCCCTCGCCGATAAAGCCCAGGAAACCGTGGAAGCGGCAAGCAGTGGCAAACCGGAGGCAATCAAGAAGGTGGTGGCGGTTGCCGGCGGGGCTGTGCTGCTCGGTGCGCTAATCGTGCGGCGTATGTTAAAGTAATTCTAAAGCTAGGGTTGGTGAAGCGGAAGATTTTCCGTGTACGACATGGTGTGCCGTACACCTCAACCGTGGAATCAAAATGGTCTTGATGCCCGCAATGGGGTATCTTTTATACAGGATATTTAAGGTAAGTTTTAGGGTACGCTAACGTACCCGCGATTATTGTGGAGGGGGTCACGCCATGGGGCGCGGCCGTCAAAAGGCGAAACAGACAAAAGTAGCACGTAAGTTAAAGTACTACAGTCCCGAGACGGACTATGCTGCATTGCAGCGCGAACTACAGGCTAAACAGCGCGATAATGTCGATGTCGATGATGAGCAAGGCGAAGACCTAGAGGATTGGCGTAAAGACATTCCGTCTGCAACTGATGACGATTGGTTCAACTAGCTGTCGCCCATCAGGACAGAGTGCATCTTTGAATTAGACGACCTTTATGGGAAGTAACCGTCCAGGATGCAGTTTTAGGGTTAATACCCAAATAGGCATTAGCCCCAGTTTTACGATTAATCCTCGGTGGCTATTGCCTGGAGCATAGGTATTTTTCGGGCACGTCGCGCCGGGATTGCGGCAGCAATCGTACCTACTAGCACCGCCAATAGGCAAATCCAGCCTAGGGAAACCCACGGTATCTCAATCGTGGTTATACCCGAGTCAGCTAGGTATTTACAGATGAACACCGCTAAGGAAACCCCGCCGGTAATCCCCAACAGCGTTCCCGCCAAAGTGATAAACACAGATTCGACAGTAATCATCAGGGATAATCCGAAAGAAGAAAGCCCCACCGTGCGGATTAGCCCCAGTTCTCTAAAACGCTGCTGCACTGACAGTGACAGGGTGTTCATAATTCCTAAAGCCGCGATTATCAGTGATAATGCCAAGAGGGCGTAGAGAACTGTCAGCACCTGATTGATGGTGGTTGCTACTTTGTCGGCTGCTTGTTCTTTATTTTGTACCACCATAAAGGGGTTATCGGAGATTGCTTTTTCTATCTCTTTTTGTACCTCGCTCTGATTTGCCCCTGCTTTAAGATTAATGGCGCAGCTAGTGGTAATATCAAGCGCCTGCGATCCCAATTCCTTGGCTAAGGAACGCTCTATCAGCACATCCCGGAACAAGAATCCCGCGTCGATGGTGGCAGCGATAGTGAGCGTTTTTGATGCGTTAAAACCGCTGATTCGGAAAGTATCTCCCACGGATAGTCCATGAGATTTTGCCCAAGAATTTGAAACTAAGGCTTGAGGAGCAGTTAAAGATTGTGAGAAATACTTATTAACCGAACCGGTAACTACCGGGACTTTTCGGTACTGATTGAAATGAGGATAGGTTACTTGGGTAATGGTCTCTTCCGGGGTTTTCGCGTCAGTTATCACCCTAAAAAGTCCCATGCCGGTGACCGGTTCCACCTGTTTGACCCCGGCAACGGTTGCAACTTTGTCTATTACTGTATCCGGAATTGAAACAACCTTAGGGCTGGGGCTAATCATTAAATCTGTGTTTATCTGCTGATTCAGGGTAGATTCGGTGGAGGCTTTTGTGGAAGCAGCTAGGGTTGCCCCTACGGCTACCAAAGCCACCCCAATCATTAACGCGGCGGCAGTATTGGCGCTTTGGCGCTTATTTGCGGTCAAGGTGCGCATTGCCAGGCGGGCATGAGGACGTAGCCACCAGATAAGCAAAGCGAACGTCCTAACGATTATCGCCGTAAGCGGGGTAACCAGAATCAACATTGACAGCAAGAATAGACAAGCCCCGATAGCTAAACCCGACCCGCTCTTTGCGTCCTTTGAGCAAGCCCAAACTAATATCCCGATAGCGAGGGCGAGAAATATCGTCCCGATAATCGCACGCGGCCAGATAGGTTTTTGGGTTTGGGTATTTTGCCTCATAGCTTCTATCGGGGCGGTAAGGGCAGCTGCGCGGGCAGGCCAGAGGGAACCAAGCACGGTTACTATGATTCCTACCGTTAAAGATAGCCAGGTAATCGACCATGACCAGCCGATTTGTAAGGCTTCGTATCCGGTTGTAACTAGCGCCCATGATACTAGCCGGGTCAGTAAAAACCCTGCTCCTACCCCGATTACGGATCCTATAATCCCTACCAATAACCCCTGGAGCGCAACGATAGAAAATACCTGGGTAGGTCCGGCTCCGATTGCCCGCAGCATCGCGAATTGGGATTGCTCGGCACGCACCATCATTTGGAAAGTATTGGCAATGATGAACGCCCCCACAAAGAGGGCGATTGCCGCGAATACCAGCAAGAATACGTTCACAAAAGCTAGGGAGCTAGCAGCTGCCGCATTGATTTCATCGTTGTATTGGGTCTGGGTCATAACTTCGGCAGTGCCTGAAAACTCTTTATTAAGTTCTGCCTGTAGGTTGTGGGAAGATACCCCTTTTTCGCCGGTGATACCGATAGCGCTGGTAAGGGTTGGACGTGGTTTTTGGGTGAAGCTCGCAAAACTGTCTGCGCCTACAAACACATAGTTAGTGAATGCTACCGGAGTGGGGAAACGGTAAATCCCGCTAACCTTGGCGTCTTTTCCCTCGCTAGAAACATAGACTTTAAGGGTTTGACCAGTGGTTATTCCCAGGCGTTTGGCGGCGGATTCCTCTAACGCGACTTCGGAACTACCCGTAGGGGCATTTCCTTTAACTAGGCGTGGTTGGCGGGTGTGACCAGGGAAAAATGCCTGTAATACCGACACTTGTTCCCCTTGTCCTAGACGTTGATTGTCTTGATTGGCAAGCATACAAACATCTACCAAGTAGGGGTCAGCGTCCTTTACGCCAGTTACGTTAGTTGCCTGGTCAGCCAGTTTTATAGGGAGGTTTGCTCTTACCGGGGCTTGCCCGGCAACCCTTTCACCTTGAACTTTGCCTACCAGGTAAAACTGATAGGTGTTCGCAGAAGAGATCAATGAATTATAGGAATCAGCGAGAGTGGCGCGGAGGGCGAAAATCCCGGATAGAAACCCCACCCCCAGCACAACTGCCAGCAGCGCCATTTGAAAACGTACCAGGTGGGCACAAAGATTACGCCAGGCTAGTTTTATCATGCTTTATCCTGTGAATCGTGCAGAGAATCAATCGCATCTTGTGAGGACTCTAGCAGCGCTTCTGCTTTTTTAATCATGTCGAACAGGCGTTGTTTTTCTTGATTTAGGGTCTCTTCGGGGGTGCGCGCTATGGGTGCCGAGCTCGCCCTGGGTTTGACTTGGTTACTTACAAACGCCTGCGAACTGGATTTAGTGCCTGTTGGAACTGGTGATTTAGGTTTAATGGGGGAAGCGGCACGAGGTTTGACCCCCGTGCTTTCTCCAACGTTATTTGAGGTGTTGGCACTACGAGAGTGGGCAGCGTTAATAGTGTTTGCGGCGTTAGAGGCAGATATTGTCGCTTGTCCCTTGGTCTTTACGTCACGATTTGAGGTCTCTGGTTCTATTTCTGAGGGCGCATCCTCCCAAAAACCAGAAGTTTCGTTTACTGGATTCGAAAATACCGAGTAAAGCCCTGACCAGCGCTTATTATCGGCGTCGTGGCGAGACTCTTTAGCGGGTGTCGCCTTTTTGGGTAGTTCCCGATTTGTTTGCCCGCTAGCCTTTTCTTGCTCTTTACTGGTTGTAGGCGGTTTTGTCTCTTCAGGACGCGGCAATGAATCTTTTTCGCTGGCTAGCTGATTTTGTCCAGGCTTTGGGGTCCAACCTCGCCAAGTAGTGCCACGTTCATCACTGCTTTCCCAGGCGCTTCCGTTAAGTCGCTGTTTGGGTAGCTTATTAGTGCTGGTCGCATCTGCCTTAGCGGGTGCGGGTTTTAACGGTATCTTCCGGGTAGTAGGCGCTGTTTTAGTAGTTTGCGGTTTTTCTTGCCGGCTTTGCGCCAGGGCTCTCCGCGCGCCCTCTTTAGTTAGTAATTCCGCTGGGACTACCGGTTTCGCGGTTCCCATTAGGGCGTTAAGGGCTCCCGCATCTATCGCCGGTGCTTTGGTTTGCGGCAGGGCAGCGGCAGGGGCATCTATTTTTGCTCCCCGCGCTATCTGCAAGTTCGCTAGTCGGGTCTGCATTTTCTCCCTATCCGGCCAGGTTCCAGCCTTATTAGCGGCGGGAAGATAGTCGGGACTAGATAGCTCACCGTTTTGCGGTTTATCGGTATTTTGGGAACCACGACTGAGCGGATGAGTTTGTATGAAGTGAGGCAATTCGCTTTGTGCCGCTAGCACACTTTCACGTTCCGGATGGTTCAGTTCGGCAACTATTTGACCGTCAGAGAGGAAAAGTACCCGGTCAGAATAGGCAGCAGCAGCGGCCTCGTGGGTAACCATCACCACTGATTGCCCAAAATCATTAACAGCTTCCCGCAGGTAGCGGAGCACCTGCTTGGAGGATTCAGAATCTAGGTTTCCGGTTGGTTCATCGGCAAACAGCACTACCGCATCTTGCATTAGCGCCCGCGCGCAAGCTACTCGCTGCTGTTGCCCACCAGAGAGCTCACTGGGGCGATGACGTAGCCTATCTTCTAGCCCTAAAGCTCTAACTACCTGCTCGAAACGGTCTTCGGGAACTTTATTACGGGAAATTTCAAAAGGTAAAAGAATGTTTTCTTTCGCGCTGAGGGTGGGGATTAGGTTAAAGGCTTGAAAAATAAAGCCTATACGGTCGCGGCGCAGCCGAGTTAGACGACGCTGATTCATTCCCACAATTTCGGTGCCATCAATTTTGATAGAGCCGGAGGTGGCGGATTCAAAACCGGCTAAACAGTGCATAAATGTGGATTTTCCAGAGCCAGATGGACCCATGATTGCGGTAAAGCGTCGCCTGGCGATTCCTATTGAAATATGGTCTAGGGCGCGCACGCTGCCCGCGCCAGAAACATAATCTTTGGTCAGCTCATTGACCTCAATTACCGGATCGGGAACGCTTGAGGGCAGCTTCAGCCCTGATTTCAGGCGAGTTTGTGCGGGTTTCACCATGTGTTTCATGTTATCTCATAGGGCGAGCTCTGCCGTTAGTCTTTCACGCGCGTTTAGTGCACACCGGGTAATGGAGGGTAGTTTTCCCGGCATAGTTATTGCCGAAAAGAATAGCGAATCTTCTAAAACTTAGGGTTCGAGTAACGAGTAGAGAGGGGTAAAGATGGCAGGTGAGATTGCGATAGTCTCCAGTATCGCTACAAATATGCAGCAAGCAGCGTCCCTAGCTGGTAGCAGTGCGGCGCAGTTAGCGGCGATAAATCTGCGTGAACAATGGGAATCACAAGCCGGGATGGTTGCCCAAAGTGTTTTGCAGCGCCGCCAGCAAGATATGGGTGCACTGGCTCAAGCGGCCGTAAATGCTAGCCGGTTGGCAAGAGAAACTACCGGAGCGCTTTGGGCGCTGCAACAAGCTGGCAAACTGTGATGAATAGGCAGGCGGTGGCGGATTTGGGGGATAACGCAGGGCGGAAAACTGCCCGGAAAACTTTATTTAGAGTTCGGCTCTATGCTGTGTAAGGAGGTGTCATGACCCAAAATGATGATCTGCTTCCTATTGGCTTAAATGGCGGTCGCCAGCTGGGGTTTGATACTGCCACTATCCGCGCTAATGCCCGTGATTTGAGCGCTGCGATTTTGAAAGTATCGAAAGTGAAAGAAATTTCTTTCGCGGCGCTTACTTCCGCTTGCGCTTTGCCTAACATTCATGCCACTACTGCTTTGAAAACCGCTCTACGTGGGTTAATGCAAGCAGCTACTGATTTGTGTTCTCAAATTACGGCTCTGCAAAACAGCTTGGATTTAGCGGCAGCTCGCTACGAGAACTGTGAAGCTCGTTCTCGGCAATTGTTTTCCCCGCTTTCTAGCCTCCCCGCTTCGGTAAGTTTAGGACTGCCAATAGCGCTTAGCTGGTGGTACCTGAATAAACAGCTAGATATTAACGCCAGTGCTGCTGGCAATACCTCTCAGCAAACCGAAGAATCCTGGCTGAACTATTTTCAAAATGCCCGCGAGAGTATTTCCGGCTTATTTTTAGCGCTACCATCTGCCCATTTAGCGGGACTAATCGCCCTTGCCGCTGGTTCTCCGGGGGTATCGGTTACGCCCAAAATTGGTTCTAGCCAGCAAAAAATTCCAGTTCCTCTTTCGGCATCTCAATTGGTTACCCAGTTTAATCAAGCCCAGGCCTATCCAGATCACGGAGAGCTGAGGGTAGTTAAATACCGTACAGGTAATAAAATCTCCTGGCGGGTAGATATTCGCGGTACCCAGGTTTGGAGCGTGACCGGTACAAACCCGCAAGATATGCGCACTAATCTACAAACGAATGCTTGCGGATTGGCGGGTAAATCCGATATGACCAAGGCGGTTACCCGCGCACTTGATCAGGCAGGTTACCGCAGCGGGCAACCGGTAGAGCTGATAGGTCATTCCCAAGGTGGCGCGGTTGCCGCCCAAGTAGGTTCCGACCCTAAATTGGCCAAGAAATATAACGTAAAAAGTGTGGTTACGCTAGGTTCTAACACTGGAGGGTTTCGTCCAGCTCCGGGGGTTCACATGGTGGCGCTAGAAAATACCGCCGATATTGTGCCTCGTCTAGATGGCAGAGCAAATCCCAACGTGCCTAATCTGACTACGGTGCAAACCTACAAGAATGCTGGCGGTATCAGCGCCAACCATTCCAAAGAACTATATGCCCAGGTGGCAAGGGCGTGGGAACGGTCTAGGGATGGCGATTACACACGTTTTATTGAAGCTAGAAATTACAACCTGGGGATTAACCACACCACCCAAGCAACCGCCCAATCCTTTGTAGTGCAGCGGGAAGCCAGTCCCAGCAGTTTCGATCCCAAACTATATGAAAAGGTGGTGAAACATCTCAGATAGCTTAAAACTAGGCTTACCTTAAAACAGCAAGGTGATTATTACCAGCATTGCCACCGCAACCTCGATGAAACCAATCCTCGAGATGGTGACGGTCTGCGGGAAACGCTGCTGAATCAGGGGGACGGCAAGGGAGCGTGCAAATAGCCCTAGCCACACCAAAAGATGCCAGAAAGTGACCCAGCCCAGAATAAAAAACGCCAAGATTACATCGGTCAAAACAGCGTGAACGCCAACCGAGAAAGCCAGGAATGTCTGAGAGCCACGGGCACGCACCAGGGAACGCACATACGGGATAGTTACCCAGTAATAGGAGGTGATAGCCCAGGAAACTATTAACATCCAGCCCCAACCTTGCAAGGTACCGGTGGGGGAAACCACCCAGTCAATATTGGCAGTGCCGGTATGCTCTAGCCAAGAAATAGCTGCAAAAGAACGAGAAAACTGGGTTCCAATATCGTAAGCGACCAGACTCATAACTCCGGTTGCCAAAATAGTGCTGGTGCGCGCTAAAAATGAGCGTTCGCGGTGACGTACAGACTCGGTTACTGCAATAAGAATCAGCGGGAAGAAAACTAACGCCCACTCCAGCAAGGGCGGAGCCAGTAGAACACTGATAATCCCCAAAACCAGGGTTATTGAGCCATAGACCTGCAAGGGAAGTAGGTAGCGGTCTTTACGGCGCGAGCGCAGCCAAATTCCCCCCACATTAAAGGCAAAATATCCAAAAATCCATAAAGCAAAAACCAGCCAGTGAATCCAAAGTAGTGACGACTCGATAACCCCAACCCAATAGGGGATTAACGCCATTGCCCACGCGCCCTCTTGAGTGGGAATCCAGCCAGCGCGCGCCCACTGCCTAAAGCCTTTAGCTTTATTGCTGTTACGGCTAACTATTTCTGGGTTTTCGGTGTTTACCCGCGTTCTAGCGGTGTTTTCGCTCTTGTGTACCCGCCGAAACCGAGAGGTGCGTGCCTTTACGCCTGGCAGTTGCAGTTTCTCTAATACGGAAGAAGCGTTATCTGCCGTCGGTTTAACCGCAATCTCCTCCGAAATAGGCTCGCTCGCAGCAGTGGCGCGGTTAGAGGTATCTTTGCCTAGCAGCGGAGCGCGAACTTTTTGAATATTTCCCGTGTTGGGAACGGCAGTAACTCCGCCGGTGGCGGTAACCGTATTTCCGTCCTCGGCGCTAAATCCTTGAGGTTTACGTACTAGCAGTGAACGCCGGTTAGGGCGATTTTCCGGCAGGGGGTTAGCGCTGTCCTGCTCGCTGCTTATGGGGATAGTGGTATCGGGTATGTTTGTACGCGAAGTATCGCTTAGTCCCTCTTGGCTACGAGGGCGTTCGGCTTCGTTCGCATTTAACACAAGGGCAACCATACTATGACCAAATCAGATTCTGCTTAATCCTCGAGATTGACCTGGGGATGACTAGCGTAACTTACGATGCGTTATTGCTGGTTAAAGGGTTTTATAACACTTCGGTTACATTTTCATATCAACCGTAAAGGGTGATTTTTCTTATTTAAGATACATTCGTGTCAGGGAATCCCTGAACAGCGCTAATAAAAATGGACATTAAAAATGCTGGTAGCGCGGATTTAGAACAAAGGATACAAATTGTCTGGGACAGCAGTCCTAAGGTGAAAGTATGACTGAAGTTCGTATTCATGGCAGAGGCGGACAAGGGGTTGTAACCGCAGCCGATTTGATTGCCTACGCGGCATTCACCGATGGGCATCACGCACAGGCATTCCCCTCTTTTGGCTCTGAACGTACCGGTGCACCGGTAGTTTCCTATTGCCGGATTGCAGATAAAGAAATTCGTACCCGCGAACCCGTTCAAGAACCAGACCTGGTAGTGGTGCAAGATGCCACCCTACTGGCGATTATGGACGTGTTTTCGGGGCTTAAACCCGGTGGCTTCGCCCTAGTAAATTCGGCAAAAACCGCTGAGGAGCTGGGGATAGCGGAAGTGGTAGCCGCTCACCCCAAAGGGCATGTGGTGATGATTCCCGCAACTGATCTCGCTAAGAAGCACCTGGGCCGCCCACTGCCGAACGCGGTAATGCTGGGGGGAGCCGCCGCCTTAACTGGGATGGTTAGGCTATCTAGCGTTACCCAGGCGATTCAAAACCGTTTCCACGGAAAAGTGGGGCAGGGCAACGTAGCAGCTGCGGTTGCTGCCTATGAAATGGTCAGCTCAATGAAAGAAGAGGGCAACTAACGTGCTAAAACAGATTGAAGGTTCGCAAGCAATCGCGCAATCGGTTGCCGCCTGTAGCCCCGAGGTAATCAGCGCCTACCCGATTAGCCCGCAAACCCATATCGTAGAGGCGCTATCTGCCCTGGTTAAAGCGGGCAAGATGGGCAGTGCGGAATATATAAACGTTGAATCCGAGTTCGCTGCCATGTCGGCGTGTATTGGGGCTTCGGCAGTGGGGGCGCGTACCTATACCGCTACCGCCTCGCAGGGGCTGCTTTATATGGTAGAGGCGGTTTATAACGCTGCCGGGCTAGGGTTGCCCATCGTAATGACGGTGGCTAACCGGGCGATTGGCGGGCCAATCAACATCTGGAACGACCACTCCGACACTATGAGTCAGCGCGAATCCGGCTGGCTGCAACTATTCGCCGAAAATAACCAGGAAGCCTCGGATCTGCACGTACAAGCGTTCAGGATCGCCGAAGAACTTTCGGTTCCCGTGATGGTCTGTATGGATGGCTTCATTTTGACCCATGCGGTCGAACAGGTAGATGTACCTGAAAAAGAGCAGGTAGAACAGTTCCTGCCCCCCTATAATCCCCGTGTCGTCCTCGACCCAGCAGACCCTATCACCATTGGGGCAATGGTGGGGCCGGAAGCATTCACGGAAGTTAAATATCTCCAGCACGTTAAACAGCTGCAAGCTTTAGAGCTGATTCCGCAGGTACAAGCCGAATTTAAGCAGGTATTTGGGCGCGATTCCGGTGGGCTGGTTCGCCCCTACCGGATTGAGGACGCAGAAACCATTATCGTGGCAATGGGTTCGGTGCTGGGCACGATTAAAGACGTGGTAGATCAGCGACGCGAAGCGGGCGAAAAAATCGGGGTACTCGGGATTTGTTCTTTCCGTCCTTTCCCCTTTGAACAGGTCGCCCACTATCTGGGTGGCGCTAAACGCTTCATTTGTTTAGAGAAAGCCTTTAGCCTGGGTATCGGCGGAATCGTGGCTCCTCATTGCCGTTCCGCCCTTTCGATGGTCGGAAAATCGGTTCGCGACTACGAGGTAATCGCCGGCTTGGGCGGACGCAACATTACGGAGCGTTCCCTAAATCAAATGATTGACCAGGCACTAACTGACCAGCTTGAACATTTAACGTTCTTAGATTTAGATCGCGAGCTGGTCGAAGCGGAACTTAAACGCGAACAATCTACTCGCCGTTCTGGTCCGATCAGTGAAAACATTCAACGTCACGCCACTCAGCGTGCCAATGCGGCGCGCGGAATCTAGGAGGTTGGCAATGTCAGCAACTATGAGTGTTCCTCTTCCGACACCAAGTTTTCGTGAAAGCGCCGAAACTGCGATTCCAGCCCGCGAGAACGTAAAGTTTTACCAGGTAGGCTCCTATGCGGTGGGTAACCGCCTGGCGGAACTTGATTATCGTTCCGTCCAGTCTGACCCGAACCGGGTTAATTCATTAACTTCCGGTCACCGTGCTTGCCAGGGGTGCGGGGAAGCCTTGGGGGCGCGTTACGCCCTCGACACCGCAATGGAAGCTGCTGGTCGCGACCTGGTGGCGGTTAATGCTACCGGCTGCCTAGAGGTTTTTTCTACTCCTTACCCCGAAACTGCTTGGACGATTCCTTGGGTTCATTCCCTGTTCGGTAACGCTCCGGCGGTTGCTTCGGGGGCGGCGGCAGCGCTTCGCGCTAAAGGTAAGAAAACCCGGGTGGTTGCCCAGGGCGGAGATGGTGGCACTGTCGATATTGGCATGGGCTGCCTGTCGGGAATGTTTGAACGCAACGACGACGTCCTCTACATTTGTTACGACAATGGTGCCTATATGAATACTGGGGTGCAGCGCAGCGGGGCGACTCCGCCCGCTGCCCGTACTGCTACCACCCAGCCGGTAGGCGAAAAACCCGGAAACGTGTTTGGCCAGGGTAAAGATGTACCACGAATCGCCATGGCACACGAGGTTCCCTATGTTGCTACCGCCACGGTCGCGGATTTGCGCGACCTGGAATACAAGGTACGCAAGGCTATGACTTTTAGCGGTTCGCGCTATATTCATGTGCTGGTTCCCTGCCCGCTAGGTTGGGGCGCGCCCTCTAACCTGACTATTCGCCTGGCGCGCCTAGCCACCCAATGTGGGCTTTTCCCGGTTTATGAGGCAGAGCATGGCGAGATTACCTCGGTAACTAAGCTGCGCCGCCCGGTGCCGGTTACTGAATATATGCGTCCTCAGCGTCGTTTCGCTCACGTGTTTAAACCAGGTCAAGAGGATGTCCTACAAAGAATGCAGCAAATCGCTGACCGGAATATCCGTCGCTACGGTTTGATTGATCCTGATCAGCTTGATGAGGACGTTTTGGAACGTATTTTGGCGGCCGGGGAAGATCCCGAGGGCCGCTACACGAAACGAATTATCGAGGAAGCGTCAAAAGCTAAACGTACCCAAAGTGATGTTTTAGCGGCGCAACCTGCTTCGGGGGAAACTTCGGCTTCTGCAATGCGCCATCTTGCCGCTAATTCGGACGTAAAGGGGGAAAACTAAATGACTGCGACTGAGCTGCCTACACCTAGAGTTCGGGCTGAGGAGAGCGCTCCTTGGGCGGTGACTTTGAATGTGGGGTCTTCGCTGGCGAACGAAACTGGTTCTTGGCGCACTGAACGTCCGGTTTATGTGCATATGCTTCCTCCTTGTAATAAGGCGTGTCCGGCGGGGGAAAACGTGCAGGCTTGGCTTTACCACGCCGAGGAGGGCGACTACGAAGCTGCCTGGCGCGAAATCATGGTAAATAACCCACTACCGGCAACTATGGGACGGGTGTGTTATCACCCTTGCCAGACTGCCTGTAATCGAGGTCAGGTTGATGAAGCAGTAGGGATTAACGCGATTGAACGTTTCCTGGGAGATAAAGCCATTGAACAGGGCTGGAATGTTAGCGTTGATGCTGCTCCCAGCGGTAAACACGTACTGGTAGTGGGGGCGGGGCCTTCGGGGCTTTCTGCTGCCTATCATCTGCGCCGTCTAGGTCACGAGGTCACGGTTAAAGATGCCGGTCCGATGGCGGGCGGAATGATGCGTTTCGGGATTCCGAAATATCGTCTGCCCCGCGAGGTGCTCGATGCAGAGATTAAACGCATCGAGGATTTGGGGGTGCGTTTCGAGTTCAACTCTAAGGTTGAAAACGTTGATGACGTGGCCGATGATTTTGATGCCGTATTTTTGGCGGTCGGTGCCCATATTGGGCGTCACGCCGATATTCCTGCTGGCGGCTCCGCGAAAGTTATGGACGCGGTTCAGCTGCTTGCCGATATGGAGGGCGAGGACAAGCCGATGCTAGGGCGGCGGGTTGTTATCTATGGCGGGGGTAATACCGCGATTGACGCTGCTCGTACCGCCAAACGTCTGGGCGCAGAGGAAGCAGTGATTGTGTATCGCCGTAACCGTGACCGGATGCCTGCCCACGATTCTGAGGTTACAGAGGCTGAGGAAGAGGGGATTATGATGCGCTGGCTGTCCACCATTAAACATATTGATGGCGGCAAACTTACGGTCGAAAAGATGGAACTGGACGAGAACGGTTTCCCTCAACCGACCGGCGAATTTGAAGAACTCGGCGCCGACTCGGTGGTGATGGCGCTAGGTCAGGAATCTGATTTAGGTTTGGTTGAGCGCGCCCGCGATATTGAAATAGAAAAAGGGGTCGTTCAGGTCGATGGACAAATGATGACCGGTCGCCGCGGGGTGTTTGCGGGTGGTGACATGGTTCCTTCGGAGCGTACAGTTACGGTGGCGATTGGTCACGGCAAGAAAGCTGCCCGCTATATTGACGCTTTCCTGCACGGCACCGAGTACCACAAGCCTCCGGTTACTGGGGACGCTACCTATGATCGCCTTACTAACTGGTATTACGCGGATGCTCCGCACCGGGTACGCGCCAGGATTGAGTCTGCCCGCCGGTCTTCTACTGTTGACGAGGTAGTGCAGGGATTAGATCAGGATTCTGCCCTATTCGAGGCGCGGCGTTGTATGTCTTGTGGCAACTGTTTCGGTTGCGATAACTGTTTCGGGGTATGCCCGGATAACGCTATCAAGAAGATTAAGCCCGGCGAATACGAGTTCAAGTATGACTATTGCAAGGGTTGCGGTATTTGTGTCGAGGAATGTCCTTGCGGTTCCATCATGATGGTTCCGGAGGAAAACTAGCCGGTGATTAGGCGCGCTAGCGAGTAAATCGGAACCGATATAAACAGGGTGGGCAGCAGGGCGAGGGCTAGTTGTCGCCAGCGATAGTTTTTACCCGCAGGTACGACAAACAGTACGTTTATGCAGCCTACCAGCAGCCCAGAGCCGAATCCTATCCCCAGGGTGGTTACCCAGATTGCCAGGGAGGGGTTGCGGTTGGCGAAGGGGATTGCCAGTGCCAGGTCTGAATATCCGTGTAGCACAAAATAGGTGAGTATCCCGGCAGCGATTACCCCGGCGAGGATGCAGTATAGCCAGCGAATCCAGGCGTGTTTGGTGGGCAGCGCGAGTGTTAGGCACGCTAGCCCCATGGCTGGTAGCGCCGCCATAGCCAGGAGGTTCATAGTGGGGTAGGCGGTGGATAGTCCCCATGCGGAACCGGCTGCTACCAGGGCACATCCGGTGACTGTGCTGGACAGTGACCAGGTTGTTAGGGGACGGTGTTTACCGCGGGTCATTTCGGCGATAAAGGCTGCAAATACACACCAGGAGAGCACCAGGGGCACCCAGGTGAGGTTGGAGGTTAAAAAGGCAGTTAGGAGGCAACCGATTCCGCTTAATCCCACTACAATCGCGGTGCGTGGGGGGCTGGGGGCTTGAGAAAGGCTGCCCCAACTTATCGCGACCAGCACGGTTACTGTCCCGGCAATTATTAGCAGCACGTAGGGGTTCCAGTTCAGGAATAGCAACATAGCTAGGGGCGGGAGCGCCGCTAAAAGGGCGACCCACCAGGGGCGGGCAGCTATGGGGGAAGGAGAGTGTTTTAGGTTGGCTGCCATATCTTCCATGTTCTTGATGTTCTCACGGGTTTTGCTCTACGCCCAATTAGTTGTGCCTATTGGATAGCTTTTCATCTACTCTACTAGGCTGTTGTTTATGATGGATTTACCTTTGGGACTGGCGAAGGAATTGATTCCTTTGGCATGGCTTTTGGGTTCTTGGCGGGGCTGGGGTACGGCTCGTTTGTGGAAGAACCTGGAAGATGCTGATGATGAGCGCCAGGAATGTTTTATTTGGCAGGAGACTTCTTTCCGCGCTACTGGCACTTCACTGCAGCAGGTGACGCTAACGTGGGGTGCACAGGCATTGGGGCAAGAGCCTGATATGCGCGCTGATGCGGCGACGGGGCTTTCTCAGTTACGTCGGGGTGCTTTGCTGTGGCGGGAGGATACTGCCTGGCAGGTGAGGGCGCCGGCGGTTGCTGATTGTGAACAGGCGGCGAGGGCGCGCTGCCGCTTGGATAGCAACGGCGGCCCGTTTACCAGCGAGGTTTCTTGGGAGGCGGTTTCGATGGGGCCGCGGGTTATGGTTTCTTCGCTTAGCGCCCCTCCTCCTTTTGAGAAGTTTTCGCGAATGATGGGGCTGGTTTCTTCAGAGCTGTTTTGGGCGCAGGATTCGGTGCTTTTGGGCGGAAAGAGTGAGTCTGATTTTTCGGCGCGCTTGCTGCGTATTCCTGCTGGCGAGGAAACTTTGAATGCTCCGGGGGTGCGCTCGCTTCCGATGCGAGAGGAGGGTTTGCAGTGACTTTTGTTGATAACCAGGTGGCTTTACTGTCGGGGCTTGGCCTTTGTGAGACTGGTTTGGAAGTTTTGACGGTTTCAGGTTCGGATGCACCCTCGTGGCTTACTACTTTGTCTTCGCAAAAAGTTGCGGATATGGCTGCCGGTGAGAGCCGTGAAATGCTGTTTTTAGATGCGGCGGGTCATGTTAGCCATGCTGCCGGGATTGTTTGGGCAGGTGAGGTGGCTTGGCTGTTTTCTGCTGATGCGCCGGGTTTGGCAGCTTTTTTGGAGTCTATGGAGTTCCACTCGCGGGTGGAGGTTAAGCTGTGTCCTGATTTGTTAGTTTGGGGGTTTTTTGCCCCCAGCGCTGCTCGGGAGGTGTTGGCGGAGTTTGGTCCTATCTGGGCTGATCCTTGGCCGGGGGTTACCGCGGGTGGCACTGCCTATTCTCCTCGCGATTTGGTTCATCCGGCTGGTGGTTATGCGGCGCATTTGGGGGTGGTTCCTCGCGCCCAGTTGCCACAGGTGCGTGCCCATTTGAATTCGGTTTGGGCTGAGGGTTCTTGGCCGGTGGAAACTGAGGATGGCTATAGTTTGTCAGCTCCGGTGTTTGCCGGGGTTTCTGATTGGGATGCTTTGCGGATTGCGGCGTGGCGTCCTTATGGACGCGATATTGATAAGCGCACTTTGCCGCACGAGTTGGATTGGCTGCGCACGGCGGTACACCTTAATAAGGGATGCTACTGCGGGCAGGAGACGGTGGCACGAATCGTTAATTTGGGTCGCCCGCCACGTCGCGCCGTGTTTTTGCAGCTTGATGGGGCGCTTTCACAGTTGCCTCCTCCCGGGGCGGAGCTGTTTTGTGCTGATAGCCGGGTGGGTAGTGTGCTTTGCTCTGCTAATCATTTTGAGGACGGCCCGATTGCCTTGGGTTTGGTTAAGCGCGCGGCTCCTTTGGGACAGTTAAGTGTTTCTTGGCGAGCCGGCGACGAGGAGTTTTCTTTACCGGCTTTGCAACGCCTGATTGTGGATTCTTCTGGGGTTTCTTGGCGCGGGCAGGTGAGCGTTAATCGCAAAGGCTTTTTTGATTTGAAACCGCCTTCTGCTGCTCGTTCTTTGAATATCGGAGGATAGGTGGGGTTTTATGCGCTGTCTAGTTCAACGGGTTTCTTCGGCAAAGGTCTCCGTAGCGGGGGAGGTTGTCGGCCTTCTTGACCGCCCAGGACTGCTGGTGTTTGTGGGGGTTACCCCGGGTGATGGGCAGGCTCAGATTGATTGGATGGTGCGCCGTCTGCTTAATCAACAGGTTTTTGAGGACGGATCATCAGTTTTGAGCGCGGGCGCGCCTTTGTTGGTGGTTTCGCAGTTTACTTTGTATGGCTCGGTTCGTAAGGGACGCCATCCTTCCTGGACTTATGCCGCGCCGGGTGAGGTGGCTCGTCCTATTTTTGAGAAACTGGTTGCGGATTTGCGCGCTGGGGGCGCACAGGTTCAGACCGGGATTTTTGGGGCTATGATGCAGGTTTCCCTGGTTAATGAGGGGCCTTTTACTTTGTGGCTGGCAAAGGAGCCACCAGGCTTTCCGTTGTGAGTAGCTCTTTTTATTCGTGAGTCGCCCTGCCAGTTGGCGCGGCAGCCGGTGGTGGGTAAGGAAACGTTCGCGCTATAGCTGAGTGCTTTAGTTGGGGTCGGGGCACGGGGGTTGTTTTTGTGGCTGGCGGTGGCTCCAGAGCGGACGCTCTAATGGTTCTTTAATTATTTGTAGAGCTGTGGAGGGTGTTATCCCTGTGAATCTATGCACGTTTTATGGCTCTTTGTCAGCAAAGAATTGCGAAACCCACTGCTACTAGCGAGTTAAGATTTAAAGATTGGCGAAGTAAATGGCGAAGAACTCCCTAAATGCTATTGCGTTTCTGCATGAAAATCTAGTAATATGGACTTGCATTAAAATATATTAACTGCACTCAGACAAGTTAATAGTATTCCTGTCGGCATTAACAACAGGTCAGGTCCCTCCAGACGGGCATTTGGGCATGACATAACCCAGACGAACGTCTCCTCAGGACTTGTTGGTGGAGATGCCGATCCCTCCTTCTAGTAGACACAGGATGAATAATGATTAACAGTCAAACTGCGAAGTTGTTGCGGCGCTGGATTGTTGCAGGTTTAGCTGCCGCTTTAGCTCTGGCCTGGACTATCACCACCTTGGTAGCCCCCTCTCAGGCCTCCGATGGGGAAAACGCCCAATTAGATAAGAACTTTAAAGCTGTCGAAGCCGGAATGAACTTCCAGGCGGTAGAGAACGACGACTGGGACATACCCAATCCGCCTTTCACCGAGGGAACTGAATTCTGGCCAAGGAAGTTTGGTCAAAATCCACGGAATAACAAGTGGGAGGATTTTGCAAAAAGAGATTTATATAATAATGCGGTAAAGGAAAGCAATGGCTGGTCAAATGACTGGGAGGCAGAATTCTCGGACAGCTTCCGCAGACATAATGCAAACTACTTGATGGTCAAGAATCGTCAAGATGTTTATCAGGATGTTAATCAGCACGGTTTTCTTACGAAAGCACCTGAATACTATACCAGCATATTCTGTGCTCAACCCGAGTTAAAAATTGATTCTTCTTGGTTAGATCCGGGCAAGCCGGGACATTTAAATAAAGCTTTGAAAGTATCGATTGATGCTAACGATAAAGTGGGTTATGTTAACGCAAATAGAAAAGTTTCCGATCCGGATATTCAACGCCAACTAAAAGCCCTCGCTTACATCTATAACGGTGGCGATCGTCGCCTTATGGATATTGATACTCGTTTCCCAGCTGGGAAAGATTTTTACGAGCAAAACAAGATTCTAATTGAGGAGCATAAAGCTGCCTTAGCGGAGATGAATAAGCTCGATAAATACGAGAAAAATGGGGCTGCGCAAGCTCTGATTTGGGCAATTGAGAAGAATTCTGACGCGAATGGAATTATTGTTTATCGAAAAGGCGAGGTTGATAGGAAAGTTACCAACGCAGCTCGCGCAATTTTACCTCATATTAGGAAGATAGCGAATGCTGAAATTAAAATGTGGCAGGCCTATCAAGCCCTTAAAGAGCAGAAAATTGCCGATTGGAATGCATACAAAAAGGCTCTGGAAAAGTGGAAAGCCGAAACTGCTGCCAGCATGGCCAAGGACGAAGCTACTTATCAAACCAATAAGCAGCTCCTGGAATCGATTCGACTTAGCGTAAGTCGCGCCGATGACACTCATTTCCGAGTAAATCTGATTGGCAGCTCCGAAGCTATAGCCCTATTGCAACAGGCTAAAGGGAGCTTGCAAATTAGCGGGTCTAGTAACCTAGAGCTTCCCTCTGATTTGTCAATAGCAAAGGCAGCTTCTCCATCTGGAATTTTAGTAGCTGTTAAGTTTGACCCCCGCCTTGCATGTTCCGGTAAAGCTCAGCGTGCCAGTATTCAGGCCTCGTTCAAAGGTAGTATCGAGCTAACCCGCACCTACATATTTAAGAATGCGGGCGGGTATGTTCAGTTCCAATCACAAGTAAACCTTGGTAAGTACGCAGTAGCAGTATCCGGCTCGGCGGAAAGTTCCTTTGACTTCATCTCTACTTGCCCGGTGGCTCCGGAGCCTAGCATTGGCACTACTTTAGAAGGTACTGATGGCGCTAAAGCAATCGATACCGCGGGTAAAGCCGATACCGACACTGTCACCCTTACCGACAAGGTAGCCTTTAAGAATCTTAAAGGCGGACAAAACTACGTCATCAAAGGTGAACTCGTAGACGGTGACGGCAACAGCGTAGGCGTAACCGCCGTCTCTGACCCCTTTGACCCCAAAGCATCCGGGGCAAGCGACAACGGCAATGGCTACTATTCCGGAACCATCAACATCAAGTTCCAAGTACCAGTAGCTAAAATCCGTGAAAACGCGAAACTGGTAGCCTTTGAGACCCTCTACCAGGGCACAAACCCTGACACCGGTACCAAAGTTACCGAACACAAAGACAAGACCGACGAAAACCAGACCGTAACCGAAAAACCCCGCATCGGGACCAGTGCCCAGGCACAAGGCGAATCCACCGACAACGGTAAAGTAGCGGTACCTGAAGAAGGTAAAGACGTCCTTATCAAAGACACGGTCACCTGGAACAAGCTGAACCCTGGAACCTACACTCTTAGCGGACAGCTAATGAAGAAGGTAGGCGACCAGGTAGTGCGCGTACCGGATACCAATGCCTCCAAGAACTTCACAGTAGCTGCTGGCCAGCTAGAAGGCACCCAGGAACTAACGTTCACCCTGCCTGCTAAGCAAATCGAGGCTGGCGCCTCCTATGTGGTTTACGAAAAAGTATTCAAGGGTGCTGACAACACTGCTGGAATCCTCGTGGCATCCCACGAAGATCCCAACGACAAGGGACAGACCGTCTCGGTGAACCCGAAGCAGCACAAGCTGCCCACCATTGAGACCAAAGCGTGGGTACGTGATGACGGGAAATCGCTAATCAGCGCGGTTGAGGCCGATGGTCAAGACTTCAAAGTCAAAGACCAGATCACTTACAAAGACCTCAAACCCGGCACCTACACTGCTTTCGCCACCTTGGTAAACCAAGACGACCCGAAAGACATTATTGCTAGCGGACGTCAAGTATTCACCAACGGCACCGAAAACGGAAGCACCCTGGTAGAACTCACCGTACCCGGTTCCAAAGTAAAAGCCGACGGCAAATACGTAGTATTCGAACGCATCTACCAAGGCGAGCAAAGCACCGAGCCGAGTGGCGACCCCTACGCGAAACACGAAGAAATCACCGATGGCTCCCAAACCATCACCGTAACCCCCAAGAACCCGGTACCTGCCGAGTTCAAGATCGTTAAAAAGACCGTCGGTGGCAACACCGATAGCGATCGGGTATTCGACTTCGATGTAAGCTGCGACGGATTCAAGACCACCGCCACCGTGCTAGTGCGTAAAGGCACAACCCAAGGAGAAACCAAAGTCTCCAGCCCCGCACTCACCAGCGGCATGAGCTGCCAGGTAAGTGAAAAAGCAGTAACCGACACCCTGAACACGGTAAAAGTGAAATTCACTGGCACCGAAACCAGCAGTGACGGTACCGTAGCGCGGTTTAACCTCACCGAGGACAACGCTAAGACCGTAGTGGTGACGGCCACCAACACTTACACTCCGAAAGAAGCAAAATTCACCGTTCGTAAGAACGTAGAAGCAGCCGGAGTAACCCACTTCAATGTGCCAAACTCCTTCGACTTCTCCTACAAGTGTGACGGTGACTCCACCTGGAACGCTATACCTAGCTTGAAAGCAGGAGAAACCTCTGCGGCAATCAAAGTAAATCCCGGCGTAACCTCCCAGATTAAAGAAAACAGCGCCACCCAGTATAGCCTAAACCGGCAGCTCCAAGGGCAAGGCGCCTAAAGCGAAGCCGCAGGAATAGCAACCTTCAAGGCAGAAGCTGCCATCCTGCACGCCCCAGCCGCCACCGAGATCTACACCGAGAAGACCGGGCAACTGGAAATCTCCAAGCAGGTAGTAGACGGAACCGCTGGCGCTGGTAAGATTCCGGGCACATTCGAAATGAAATACATCTGTGCCACCGGACAGAGAGCCGAAAGCGTAACCAAACCGCTAACCTCCATTAGCGTAAACAAAGGTGAAACCAAGAAGATTACTGGTATTCCAGTAGGTTCACAGTGTGCAGTCTACGAAGATACCACCGGTATCAACGTACCCAACACCACTTTGACCACCACCTTTAACGGTCAAGCACCTCAGCAGGTGACCATCGGGGGACACGTTCTACATAACGCAGCACTGTCCAACCCGATTAAAGCTGGCGAAAGCCAAAAAGCCACCATCAACGTAGAAAACAAATACGTAAACCAAAAGGTCGGTGGCTTCGAGGTAGAGAAACTCGTCTCCGGAGTAGTAGATCCCGGCACCGTCCTCAAAGACGTCGCCTTCGACTTCGGATACTCCTGCCAGATTCCCGGCAACGCTAACGCGGTTAAAGGCAGCTTCAAGCTCAAGCACGGTCAAACCTTCACCAGCGCTGACCCTGCCAACCCGCAGCTAAACAACCTGCCCGTAAATACCGTATGTAAAGTATGGGAAGAAACCCCCAAGTCCAGCGAAAACGCTGACTATGTAGGTTCCGGTTTACAGGCAAGTGCCACCAACGGTGCGGAAGTAACCGGAACTGATGGGAAACTTGAGCTGACCATTAAGCTGAACAAAGCCGCTGCTAAAGCAAAAATCCTGGCAACCAACCAGTACAGCCAGCAGCTCGGCGGATTCACCTTAAAGAAAGAAGTTCAGGGCAGCGCCGACAAGGTACTAAATATCCAGTCCTACAAGTTCAAACTAACCTACAAGGACGGCTCCAACACCCAAGAGATTGAAAAAGCAATCACCCCCGGTGGTTCCTACTCTGCATGGGGTCTGCCCCTCGGTAGCCAAGTACAGGTAGAAGAACTCGGAGCTATCGACAACAACGGCAAGTTCATCCCGTTCAACGAGCTATCCACCGCCCAGGTAAACCACTCCCTCAGCTGGAATGGAACCCGCGATGATAACTCCACTGCCGCCACCAACAGCTTCACCATCAATAAAGCGATGACCGAAGCCCAGTGGAAAGAAAACGGTAAACAAGCCAACCTGGTAGTTAAAGCCACCAACGTCTACAAGCAGATTGAACAAAAAGGCACTTTCTCCGTGCAGAAGACCACGGTTAAAGTTGCCGGTGAAAGCGCCGCTAAGGTAAAGGATTTACCTGCCACCTACAACTTCACCTACAACTGTGAAGGCACTCAAGGCAACATCAACAATGTAAAGCCCGGTGGAGAACCAGTAGCAGCCTCCGTACAGTTCAAAGCAGGAACTGTCTGCACCCTAACCGAGCAGCAGATTCTACCTGCCGGAACTAACGGTCAAACCGTAAGCTGGACAGTAGACGGTAAAGGGGCAGGCGTAGGCTCTGCCTCCGGACAAAGCGTCACCTTCACCATCGGTGCAGACGCTAAAACCCCGGTAAAGGTACAGGCAGCCAACGAATACCAGACCCCCGATAAACCCCGGATTGCGACCGAGCTCAAAGGCGAAGGACGCAATGGGAATATCGATTTGGTTCAGGAAGCTGACCACACCTACACCCTGACCGACAAGATTAGTTACTGGAACCTGCAGGTAGGTAAGACCTACAAGTTCTCCGGTGAACTAGTTGTGCCCAACGCTGACAAGACCAGTGCCACCGGCACCGGTATTAAAGCCGAAAAGGAAGTTACCATTACCAGCCCCAACGGCGTAGTGGAACTGCCGTTCAAACTAACCCAGGCACAAGTACTCAAATACTCAACCCTGGTAGCCTTCGAACAGCTTGACCTGAAAGTAGACGGCGGATTCGAGCCGGTCACCGACCACAAAGATCCTAAAGACGAAAACCAGACCAAGCATGTGAACCCCTGGATAGCCACTGTGCTAACCGACGAGGCGAAGAATAAGCAGATTGACACCACCGGTAAAGCCGATAGCGATATCGTAAACCTGGTAGATGTGGTTAAATACCACAACCTGGAAGCAGGAAAGACCTATCACCTCACCGGGAAACTGGTAGACGGTAAAGGAAACCCGATTGGTGTAGACGCAACCTCCGAGCCGTTCACCGTGCCCGGAGAAGCCGGAACCCGCCAGTCAGGCGAAGTCAAGATGACCTTCAAAGTCACCGTGGCTCAAATCCGTCAAAATGCCAAACTGGTAGCCTTTGAGTACCTTCGTGACGGGAAACCGAACAACCCCGGTGATGGAACAGTAGTCACCAAGCACGAAGATCCTAAAGATGAAAACCAGACCGTAAACGAAGGTCCGCGCGCCGGAACCACCGCGACCAACACGGCGGGAACTAAAGTATTCGACGCGAAGACCCCGGCGAAAGTGCTAGACCGGGTAACCTGGTCGAAACTACCTGCCGGAAACTACGTACTGGTCGGCACGCTGATGGACAAAGGAACCAACCAGGCAGTACCGAACGTTACCGCCCCGGTAGTGAAGTTCACGGTAGCACCTGACCAGCTGAGCGGTGTCCTAGAAATGACCTTCCAGATACCCGCCGAGCAGGTCAAAGCCAAGTCACAGTTTGTAGCGTTTGAAAAGATTTACCGCCAAGGAGACGTCGACGATAGCGGCAAAGTTATCGGCGGCAAAACCCCGGTAGTAGAACACTCCGATTTGAACGATGCAGATCAGACCGTAAACATCGGTGAAGAACCGCAAAGCCCGGTAACTCCGAAACTATCCCTAGAAAAGATAGTCAAGAGCGAAGGACTAGAGGTTCCTGCCTCCAAAGAGTTTAACTTCACCATGAAGTGCTCCAACCCGGCAGACGGAACTACTAAAGAACATCACTACTCTGTGACCGCAGGAACTCCGGTAGCACTCCACTACATTAAAGGCGCAAACTGTACCCTAACCGAGGACAAAGCTGCCGCTAAAGTAGCAGGAACTGCTCCCACCAAGACCGAGTTCACCGCGAACTCACCGAAAGTAGGGTTAATCAGTTCAGAAAACTCCGCATCATTCAAGATGCCGGCAGAAGAACTAACCGAGGTGAATATCAAGTTCACAGCGACTAACACCTACCCGGTACCCGAAAAGCCGACCGTAGCGACCTCCGCCAAGGATGCCGCCGGCACCAAGGGAATGTATGGGCAAACCAAGGACGCTAACCAGGTTTACGCCGGAAGCTCCGCCGAGATTATTGATGAAGTTTCCTGGGCAAACCTCTTGCCTGGTGACTACGTACTCATCGGTAAACTCATGGACAAGGCAACCGGAAACCCGGTAACCTCCTACAGCTCCGCTCCGGTTAAGTTCACGGTTAAAGAGGGCGAAAAGACCGGTAAACAGGACATCAAGTTCACGGTTACCGGCGACTCACTGAAAGCCAACAACTCCTACGTGGTATTCGAATATGTTTACCGTGCAGGAGACGTCAACGGGGTAACCCCGAACCAGGACGCGAAAGTAGTTGCCAGTCACGAGGACATTAAAGACAGTGACCAAACCGTTCAGGCAATCACTCCTCCGTCTCCACCCGCAGCGAAAGTGAAAGTAAAGAAGACGGTAGAGGCTACTGGCATGAGCGTAGCTGGAAACCGCGCCTACTACTTCACCATTACCTGCCACGACAAGGACGGTAAAGAGGCTGGAACCAGTACCCTACTGGTACGTCCTAACGCTCCTACCGAGGTAAACGGGCTACGTTCCGGTTACGTATGCTCCATCACCGAAGATTTGCATAACGCCATTGAACAAGAGGTAACCCCCGCAGTTTCGCTAACCAGCGGAACCGCAGGATTCAGCGTACAGCAAGACTCCACCGCAGGGTCGGCACACTTCACAGTACCGGCAGCAACCGAACAGGTTCCGGAAGTACTGGTGAACGTAACCAACACCTACAACAAGATGGGCAAACCGGAACTGCAAACCAACGCGGTAACCGATAACGGTACTAAATCAGTACAGGCTGGAACCGCGACCACGGTAACCGACACCGTTACCTGGAAGAACCTGCCAGAAGGCAAGTACCTGCTGACCGGTAACCTCATGCACATCAGTGGAAACAACGCTGCTCCGGTAGCGGGAGTAACCAACGAACCAGTGGTAGTTGAAATCACCAAGGACAACTCCTTGGCAGGTAGCACCACCATGAAGTTCAACGTTCCCGCAAACGCGATCAGTCAAGCTGGCAAGTACGTGGTATACGAATACCTGTACAAGTTCGAGGACACTGATGGCACTAAACCGAAGCCGAACACCTCCGCTGTGGTTTCCCACAACGACCCCAGTGATGATAATCAGACAGTGACTGTTACCGAGGCTCCCTCGGTAAGCACCACTGCCACCGCTGACGGGGTAAACGATAAGGAAATCCAAAAAGGGAAAGCTGCGGTCGTAACCGATACCGTAAACTGGAAGCATCTAGCAGCCGGTGAATACATCGCCCTAGGTGAACTGGTAGACCAAAAAGGTAACCCGGTAGCGGGCGTAACCACTAAAGCGGTAGCGTTCACTGTAAACCAGGGAGAAAATGCCGGAAGCGTAGTTACTAAGTTCCAGGTGCCAGCATCGGCAACCACCAATGCTGGAACCAAGTTCGTAGTATTCGAGCGAATCTACCGTGCCAGTGACGTTGATTCCAAGACCGGGCGACCCGCCGACAACGCTAAGCCGGTGGTATCCGAACTTGATCTCAACTCGGTCAATCAGACCGTGACAGTCGTAGAAAAGCCGCAAGGTCCGCCTGCGATTACCTTCACCAAGGTGACCGAAAAAGCCATGGCTGGGGAAGTACCCGACCAAGACCGCAAGTTCAAGTTCACCATCAGCTGTGACAAGAACTTCGGGGGCGCCTTCGAGTTCGAAATGCCCGCGGGAGTATCAGCTTCCCTACCTGGAGGCAAGCAGCTACAGAGCGGAACAGTCTGTACCCTCACCGAGATGCTGACCGATGAAGCGAATCCGGACGGAATCTTGCCGAGCGCGATTAGCTTCAGCTCCTCCAACCCGGCAATGACAGTCTCGAAGATAAACAACCAGACAGCCCAGTTCACGGTACCTAACGTAGATACTGATGTGATTCCGGAAATCCAAATCACTATTAGGAACGTCTACAGCAAGGAATACCCTGCGCTCGGGACGGTTGCGCGCGACAACGCCGACCAAGACAAGGTAGTAAACGTTAAGAAAGGCGAACCTGCCCAAGTTCAAGACGTTGCCACCTGGAAGAACCTGCCTGCTGGTGACTACACCATGATTGGTACGCTGATGGACAAACTAACCGGCAAGCCAGTTATCGGTGCTAACACCCCGGCAGTAAACTTCACTGTCAAGAAAGGTGAAAAGACCGGGACAGTTACCGCCCTATTTACCGTGCCCGCCGAAAACGTCTCCACCAAAGCAAGCTGGGTAGTATTTGAAAAAGTCTACAAAGCTGGCGACGTGACCGACGGCAAGGTTAAAGAGGGAGCCAACCCGGTAGTTGATCACGCGAATATCGAGGACGCGGATCAGACCGTCAGCGTAACTCCACCTCCTGCCGGACCGGAACCCAAGACTCCTGAAATCGCTACCGTTGCGAAGAATGGAACCACCTACACAGATGGAACCAAAGATTCCAACCTAGGCAAACAGGTTCTAACCGCCGGTCAAGATGCAATCGTCGTAGACACCGTTAAGTGGAGCAACCTGGAACCGGGTGAATACACCATCACCGGTACCCTGATGGATAAAGCCACTAAAGCGCCTGTAACCTACCTAGACAAGGATGGAAAGCAGCAAAACGGGGCAGAAGCCACCAAGGGTTCATTCACCGTGAAGAAAGATGAAACCAGTGGGGAAGCCAAAGTCTACTTCCGGGTGAAAGGTCAAGCGATTCAAGCTAACAACCAGTATGTGGTGTACGAAGATCTATACAAGACCGCCGACACCACCGATGGTAAACCCAACCCGGGAGCGGAAATTGTTGCCAAGCACCATGACATTAACGATGCGGCACAAACCCTGAGCGTAGATAACCCCACGCCAGGAACCCCGCCCGAGACACCTAAGACCCCGAACACTCCAGGAACTACACCACCTCCGAATCCGGGCACTACACCGCCCCCATTCCCGCGGGTAGTTCGCACCATCCTAGCCAAGACTGGTTCAACTACCGGAATCATGGTTATGACTGGTGTTCTAGCAATGGTAGCCGGAGTTGGATTAGTGCTAATCCGCCGCTACCAGCGTGAAGAACTCGAGGACTAGGAAACTAAACATAAATGAATAACTAGAAGGACCTTGGGGTCGGAAGATAATCTTCCGACCCCAAGTGCTATATAGCCGCCCTCCCTTTCGGGGGTTGTAATCTGCGTGTTAAAAAGTGGGTCTGGCTCGGTAAAAGCACTCCGGGGACCCCGTGACCTGCTTCGCAGGTCAAGCCCCTCTCGTATCTTTTACCGGCCGCGACCCTGGTGTTTTGCCAGAAAATCGTTCTCTGGTTAACGTTTCTGCCGCTTTATTCCACCCGAAAGGGAGCGCGGGGGAGGGTCTTATCTTTGTCTGGTACTTTCTAAGCCGCTCACGTACTTGAATAGATCTGGAACGGTAAAAGGATATCTGTGTGAAGCGGGCATAAGTTTTATCCGAGCAGGTGCGGTGGGCATAGAGTTCGTGAAATACCGCCGGTATTTTGCGAACTCTGGGCAGGAGGAAAAACTTATGCCCGCTTCCTCGCTAGTCAGGGTCTGCCTTATTACCGAGCCAGACCCGTTCCAGGGTGTTGGCTGGTTACACTGCGCAATTGGCATAGAAATACCCTCCCTGCTTTTGGCAGGGAGGGCAGCTTTAACTATTTGAATGACTTACGAGTTACTTTTCAACCTTATCTTTAACCGCATCAACGGCATCCTGGGCTTTGTCGGCAACGTCCTCGGCAACCTCTTTAGCCTTGTCCTGAGCGTCCTCGACAGCTTCTTTCGGGTCAAACTCGCTGACCTCTACGTCCTCCCAGTATTCTTCAGCCCAAGGGTCATCAACCGGCTGGGAACGGCGGTAAAGTAGATAGCCAATTCCGCCAGCTAAAGCCGCCAAAATCAGGAACACGAAAGCCTTACGTCCCCGCTTTGGTGAAGACTTGCCAACCTTTTCCGCGAAAGCCTCACGTCCGTTTGCTGAATGTTTCTTCAATTGCTTACTAGCCTCCTTAAAAGATTTCTCGGAATACTTCTTAGCATCTTGGAACTGATCCTTCATGCTATCAACAGCGTTCTCAACTGTGGGCATCAAGTCAGAGGTAACTTTTTCCTGTAAATCTTGAGCACCCTCAATCACGAACTCTTTACCCTGGTCGGCTAAATTACGTGCCTGTTTAACCAGCTTCTTGTATGGGCAGCATTTCTTCATAGTAGCTCCTTTAACTGGACTGAGCCGAGGCGCTCTCGCTTCGGTGATGCCAAATCCTACTACTCCAGTCTAGACGCTCAATGCAAACTTGGGGGAAGAATAAGCAAGGCGATTTCACTAGATTAGACTAAGAGAAGTATCGGAATTACCGCATTCATGAAAGGATAAAGGCTATGGAAGCAACAATTCACACTTCAAAAGGCGACATTAAAGTCGAACTATACCCAGATAAAACCCCGATTACCGTAAACAACTTCAAAGGTCTAGCCACCGGTGAGCGCGAATGGCAAAACCCTGCAACCGGGCTAAAATCCAATGAACCCCTGTATGACGGCGTAATTTTCCACCGGGTAATCGAGGGATTCATGATTCAGACCGGTGACCCCCTGGGTACCGGCACTGGCGGCCCCGGTTACCGTTTCGGGGACGAAATTGTACCGGAACTAACCTTTGACGAACCCTACGTTTTGGGAATGGCAAACGCTGGTCCGGGTACTAACGGTTCCCAATTCTTTATCACCCAGGTACCAACCCAATGGCTAAATGGCAAACACACCGTGTTTGGAAAAGTTACCGACCAGGCCTCCCGTGACGTGGTAGACGCAATCGCAGCGGTAAGTACCGATGGACGCGACCGTCCTCTAGAGGACATTACCATCAAATCCATTGAAATCAGTGAATAGCTAAAACTATCCGTAACCACTGGCTTAAAGCCCAAATGGACAGGACAAATGGTTAAAACTGAAAACCGGTTTGACGTAATAAACATTCTGATTATTACCTGCGGGATTGTCTATGTGGCATCTTGGCTATTTCCCAGCCTGGTAGAACAATTTCTGTTCCACCCGGCACTGGGGTTATATCAGCCCTGGAGATTCCTCACCGCCGCGTTCCTCCATTCCGGAATAATCCACCTCGCCTCCAATATGGCGTTCCTGTATATCCTGGGGCAATTAGCCAAACAGGTTATGAGCTCGTTTCAAATCGTCCTAATCTACTTGCTCTCCGCCTGGGCAGGGTCATTAGGAATGGTGATTTGGACACTGCTAACCGGACAGCAAAATGCAGTAGTTGGAGCCTCCGGCGCAGTCATGGGACTATGCGCCGGAGTCTTCGTCTACACTCGAAACCTACACGGAATATCCACCTCACTAGGCGGATTGCTAATCATAAACCTGTTAATCGGTTTCGTAATCCCCAATGTCGCCTGGCAAGCCCACCTAATAGGCGCACTGGCAGGGGCAATCACAGGGTGGGCGCTACACCTGGTAGCAGTAGTTTCCGGCAGGATAGGACGCAAAAAACTAGGGCAAGCAATTCCCGATGTGGTAGACCGTAGGCGCGCCGCTAACGCGGTTAAACGCACCCAAATAATAGGGAACGCGCTAGTAACAGTGATACTGACCACCCTGCTGCTATTGAGTACCCTCGCCTGCTACCTATAGGAAGCGGCAGATACCTATCGCGCCTGTTTCGTCCTCAAAATAAAAGCAGCCTCCGCCGGTAGTGAAACCAGGCGAGCATCTAAGCCAAAAACACCATAATGGACATAGTGGAGAAAATACCACCCGAAAAATCCTCCCCTAAAGGTCAAGGAGAAATATGTTCGAACGCTTTACAGACCGGGCACGCCGCGTAGTCGTTTTGGCGCAAGAAGAAGCGCGAAATCTAGAGCACAACTATATCGGTACTGAACATATTTTGCTGGGGCTGATTCGCGAAGGCGAAGGCGTAGCCGCAAAAGCCCTGGAAATGGCGAACATTACCCTAGAGGGCGTGCGCGAACAGGTCGTCGAGATTATCGGCAAGGGCGAGAACGATTCCAAAGACCATATTCCTTTTACTCCCCGCGCTAAGAAAGTCTTAGAACTGTCAATGCGGGAAGCGCTACAGCTCGGGCATAACTATATCGGTACTGAACATATTTTGTTGGGGCTAATTCGTGAGGGCGAGGGGGTCGCCAACCAGGTACTCACCAACCTGGGGGTTGATTTGGGCAGTATCCGCCAAAACGTGATTCATCTGCTGTCTGGTTATCCCGGGTCGGCGCAAGATGCCTCTGGTGGAGAAACCGTAGGGGTTGGAACCGGTAGCCAAAAACCTCAAAAATCTGGCTCTGCAATCCTGGATCAGTTCGGGCGTAACCTTTCAGAGGCGGCACGGGAAAACAAACTAGACCCGGTGATTGGGCGCGTAAACGAGCTGGAAAGGGTCCTGCAGATTCTTTCGCGGCGCACCACGAACAACCCGGTGCTCATCGGGGAACACGGGGTGGGTAAAACCGCGGTAGTAGAGGGTCTTGCGCAAGCAATTGTGCGCGGTGATGTTCCCGAAACCCTGAAAGACAAGCATATTTATTCCCTGGATATGGGTTCTCTGATTGCGGGATCGCGTTACCGTGGCGATTTCGAGGAACGCCTGAAGAAAGTTCTGAAAGAAATCCGCACCCGTGGCGACATTATTCTATTCATCGACGAGATTCACACCCTGGTGGGGGCGGGAGCCGCCGAGGGTGCGATTGACGCAGCCTCCATCCTTAAACCCATGCTGGCGCGCGGTGAACTGCAGACCATTGGAGCTACCACTACCGAGGAATACCGCAAATATATTGAAAAAGATGCGGCCTTGGAACGGCGTTTCCAGCCGGTGCAGGTAGAACAGCCCAGCGTGGAGGACACGGTAAAGATTTTGACTGGTTTGCGTGACCGCTACGAGGCACACCACCGGGTAATCATTACCGATGATGCGATTAACGCGGCGGCAACTTTAGCTGACCGTTATATTTCCGACCGTTTCCTACCGGATAAAGCCATCGATTTGATTGACGAAGCGGGCGCGCGCCTGCGTATCCACCGCATGACTGCACCCCCCGAGATTAGGGAAATGGATGACAAAATCGATGAGGTGCGCCGCGATAAAGAGGCCGCAATTGATGCTCAAGATTTCGAGAAAGCTGCGAGTCTGCGCGATCAGGAAAAACAGCTCGGTGAAAAACGCGCCCAACTAGAGGCTGACTGGAAGTCCGGGGAGGGCGACCGGATTGGCACTGTCGATGAGGACTCTATTGCGGAAATCCTGGCAATGTCCACCGGCATCCCGGTGTTTAAGCTGACCGAAAAGGAAAGCGCGAAACTGCTGCACATGGAAAATGAGCTGCATAAACGGGTTATCGGCCAAAACGAAGCGGTCAGCGCCCTATCGAAATCTATTCGCAGGACGCGCGCAGGGCTTAAAGACCCGAATCGTCCCGGCGGTTCCTTTATTTTCGCCGGTCCTACCGGGGTAGGTAAGACCGAGTTGGCGAAAGCCCTGGCAGAGTTCCTGTTCGGCGACGAGTCAGCGCTAATCCAACTGGATATGTCCGAGTTCGGGGAAAAGCATACTTCTTCGCGCCTATTCGGGGCTCCTCCTGGATATGTGGGTTATGACGAGGGCGGGCAGCTGACCGAAAAGGTGCGCCGCAAACCCTTCTCAGTGGTGCTCTTTGATGAAATCGAAAAAGCCCATGCCGATATTTTCAACACTCTCTTGCAGGTGCTAGAGGACGGGCGGCTGACCGATTCGCAGGGGCGGATGGTTGATTTCAAGAACACCGTAATCATCATGACTACTAACCTGGGTACTCGGGACATAAATAAAGGGGTACAAACCGGTTTCCAGGTCGATAACGACCAGTCCGGCTCCTATGAGAGAATGAAGAACCGGGTTAAAGAGGAACTAAAACAGCAGTTCCGCCCCGAATTTCTCAACCGCGTGGACGAAGTTATCGTATTCCCGCAACTGGGTATGGAAGAAATCCGCGAGATTGTGGATTTGATGATTGCTAAACTTCAAGAACGTACCCAAGAGCAAGATATGACCCTAAAGCTCACCGATGCTGCTCGCGAAGAACTAGCTACTCGCGGTTTCGATCCCGTGTTGGGGGCGCGTCCTTTGCGGCGCACTATCCAGCGCGACATCGAGGACGCCCTCAGCGAAAAGATTCTTTTTGGAGACATCGAGCCGGGTCAGGAAATCGTGGTTGATGTACGCGAGGGCGAGGACGGGGAAAAGGAGTTTACCTTTAACGGCAAGTAGCCGCACCCCTGTATGTTCCCACGTTAGCTGTCCCTGCCGATGTGAAGGAGGAAGTGAAATGACTGTAACTTTAGAGGATTTTCTAGCGCATCATCCGGTGGACAGAACTTTAGTTGATTCTCATAAGCAACGGATGATGGCGGAAGTTCGCGCCTATAAGCTGCGGGAACTGCGGGAAGCCTCCGGACTTACGCAGCAGCAACTGGTCGCGCGTATCGGGGTTTCACAACGGCAAGTTTCCAAGATTGAACGCGGAGATTTAGAAAGCACCAAAGTCGGCACTATTAGGGGTTATCTGGAGGCCGTGGGGGGAGGGCTCGCAGTAGAGTTCGTCCGTGGCGACTCCCGTATCCGGATTGCCTAGAAAGATATCTGGCGCGGTTTTTCCTACCGGATTCTGCTGGTACGAGCCAAAACTAGCTTCGCGGTCTGCGCTACCTATAATCTCGCTATAATGTGAAGTTAGGAGTTTAAGGAGGGCGCGTGAGTGTAGTTTCACACCCAAAAGCCGAAGCCACAGGGCTGGCGGCTGATTCTACCGAAACCTGCGCCGCGTCCTCATCGGCAGAAACCTCTTTACCCCCGCGACTTTTTATTGATAATTCGGGAAAGTATTTCCAGGTAAACCCGATATTATTCTTAGATGTAGACGGTCCGTTAAATCTTTGGGGTAGGGCGGGTCGGCGTATCCTTAACCCCCTGTTAAGCTCCCGTCTGGTGCGCCTGAAGGAAGACGGTTCCCTCAACGTTAATCTGGTATTTTCGCGCCTCCTGGGAGCAAGACTGCGTGGACTGGCGAAACATTATGAAATTTGCTGGGCGACTTCTTGGAATCAGTGGGCAAATCAGTATCTATCCCCGCTGTTGGGTATCCCTCAGGATTTACCTTGGCTTAATTGCCCGAACGGCGATCCGCGTTCTAAATTTTCCGAGGTTATTACCTCGGCTGAAACCAACAGTTTTGCCTGGGTAGATGATTTCTTGACCGAGGAGGTGGCGGAGGCTGTCCAGGAAAAGTTACATCCTGCCCAAAGTGCGCTTCTAATTTCTCCGCATATTATGTGCGGTATCGATCACGAAGTTGCTCACCTGCTAAAATGGTTTTCAAAGATGCAGGAAACTGGATGTGAACCTGGCAGACTTGAGGTTCGCAAAGCGGCAGCTATCCTCACTTCTCGGCGAGTGGCTGCTTGGCTGGTCACGCCGGGTATGGTGACCTGTTTAAGTTCGCGAAAGGGGCGAAGCTAGGTGTCTAAGCTAACCATAGATGAGGTGGTCAGGTGCTGCCTTGAGCTAGCTGAGCAGTTGGCACCGGAGCTTGCCGATTCGCGTTTGAGCGAGCTACGTAGCGGAATCGAGCAGGCTCGCGAAGCATTCAAGGCGGAAGATTTACCTCGCTGGCAAGCAAAAAGACTGGTAGATACAGTGGCGTTGGCGGGAATGCTTTGCGGTAAAGGTGAGCTTGCTGAAGCGGCTTTCGGTTTATGGATGAAAGCCGGGCAGTCCATTTCCCAAAATCCGGCATCTCTAGTTTTGGAGGCTTTGCCTGATTTGGGAAAACAGGTCTACACAGAACCGAAGAGGGCGGGGGTAGCGCAACCAGTACCACAGCCCGCCCTCAATCCTGAGCCACTATCGGCGCAGGTAGCGACACCTACGCATCCTCAAACAGTAGCTGCAGCGCCGCGATCCCCAGTACCTACGCAACCAACGGCGCCGATAGCACCACAGACGGCGGCGGAGCTACCTGCCAGCTATTCTCCTATAGGCTCTATTGCACAGGACGTAACCAGCGCGAAGCGGGGAAATAGCGCTGAGGGATTACCTGCTGAGGGCGTTCAGGTCGCCCCGCCGGTTCAAAGCCCGCAAAATAACTCGGAACGCTCACCTGAAGATGCAGGTGAGAACCAAATCTCTGGAATGGGTTTAGCTGCCATGGTTTCAGCGGCTTATGCTGCCGCCAATGATTCACCTACCCCTGCCAGCTCAGCTGCTCCCAGCTGGCGCACCCCCAGCAGTGAATTATCTTGGATTCCGGTGTTAAACGGAAGTGACAACCCGCTATCGACAGCAGAGAATCAGCAGGTAACAGCCGTTCAATCGGGGGCATTATCGCCGGAAGCCAATCCTGAAACCAATCCTGTTGCCAAGAATGCTTCCAGCCGAAAGTTTCCTGCCCGCCGTTCCCTACCTAGCCGGCCTTCCCACCCCGAATACCAAGAGGGCCACAAACCACACATGCCCACGCCACACCACCACCCCCACAACCC
>ENA-OQLI01000644-OQLI01000644.1-human-gut-metagenome-genome-assembly--contig:-NODE-644-length-37589-cov-7.629384_pt1 | contig 37589 bp, 29 predicted proteins | sample MGYA00242805_ERZ504812 | MGnify/ENA primary metagenome ERZ504812 (study PRJEB26092, sample SAMD00036430) | human gut metagenome | host: Homo sapiens | study: EMG produced TPA metagenomics assembly of... | reverse complement strand
TGAACTGGAACATTTATTTTCAAGCGTTTACTGTGAGGACTTGGAGAAAAAGGCTATCTAATCTCAATACATTTCTAACTCCCCATATATACTGGGGAATACATATCACAATTTGCGTAAACTACAATCAGCACATGGCGGCAACGACCCGGGAGCGGTATATAAAGGGCGCAGAGAGAAAGATGACAATTTTGCTCTGGCTATGGAGGTTGGAAGAATTCTGTCTGAAAACGGAGTTGATGTTTTATATACAAGAACTACAGATGATTACATTTCTCCTTTTGAGCGGGCAAGGCTGGCAAATGAGGCAAAAGTGGATTTTTTTATCTCTTTTCACAGGAACAGCAGCCCTGAGGTGAATCAGTATAATGGTGTAGAAGTGCTGGTTTATGATAAAAACGGAATTAAGTATGAAATGGCACAGAATATTGTAGGTGCTCTGGGCGAATTGGGATTCCGTGAAATTGGAGTTCAGGCAAGACCGGGCCTTGTTGTGCTGCGAAAAACAAAAATGCCGGCGTTGCTTATTGAAACCGGATTTTTAAATTCTGACAAAGATAATCAGCTTTATGATGAAAAAAATGCTGAGATCGCGCAGGCTATTGCCGGGGCGATTCTTGGAACTCTGGATCAGCAGCAGGGTGAAGAACCTTTGTATTACCGTGTACAGACTGGAGCTTTTCGCAAACGGGAAAATGCGGATCGAATGCTTTACTTGCTTCAGGAAAAAGGTTATCCGGCATATATTTTGCAGGATGGAGAACTTTATAAGGTTCAGGTAGGTGCATTTTTACAGCTGGATAATGCTATCCGTATGGAACAGAAATTGCGGGAGGATGGGTACTGTACGTTGATTGTGACGAAGTGAAAAGAAAGTAGAAAAAAGCAGGAAAAAAAGTTATAATGGAAAATCATAAGTGCAGGGGAAAGTCCTCTGGCAGAAAGAAGGAACAAAAGCGTGAATTATAATGAATTTATGAAAAATGTGGAGGAGTTTGTTTTTGCCGAGAGCCAGCCGGAAAAAGCAGATATCATTTTCGTGCCGGGAAATGGTTTCCCGGATATGGCAGAAAAAGCAGCTTCTTTATATAGAGAAGGATATGCCCCCTATATTTTGCCAAGCGGAAGATACAGTATTACACTTGGCAAATTTGCAGGTGTGCAGTCAAAAAAAGAAATATATGGTGGAGATTATGAGACGGAATGGGAATTCCTGAAAAATGTACTTTTGAAAAACGGAGTTCCGGAAGAGGCTATTCTGAGAGAGGATCAGGCTACCTTTACCTATGAAAATGCAATTTTTTCCAGGCAGGTGACAGACCTTCACAAAATTCAGGTGAAAAAAGCGATTCTGTGCTGCAAAACTTACCATGCCAGAAGATCATTGATGTATTATCAGCTTTTATATCCGGAGACGGTAATTATGGTATGTCCGGCCTGCCCGGATGGAATTACCAGGGAGAACTGGAGAGAAACAGAAACTGGTGTGGAGGCTGTTACCGGCGAAATAGACAGGATTGTCAAGCAGTTTTGTTTAATGCTGGGAAATCGGTGAGATAAGAAAAATCCGAATGATCCGTTTTGGAAACATTCGGATTTTTACAATTGAAATCTACCGGAAATATCGGCATTTGCAGGCTTGCAGATTATGAAAAAATCAGCAGTATGACAGATTCATTTATGTGTCAGCAGCTTCTGGATTTTCTTTATGCTCTGCCAGCCAGATATGCACCAGCTCAATACGGTTCTTATCCAGTTCATCTACAACAAGATGCATGCCGTCTTCCAGGGTGACAGATTCGCCCTCGCGTGGGAGGCAGTCAAGCTGTTCAATAATATATCCGCCTACAGAATCGTAGTCCTCTGATTCAAGTTTGGTACCCAGTGCTTCGTTGACATCATCCAGTTTGGCAGAACCAAGAACTTCATACTCCCGGCCAGGCTGAATCTCACGGATCGGTTCTTCCTCATCTTCGTCATATTCATCACGGATTTCACCTACGATTTCCTCCAGAAGATCCTCAAGAGTGACAAGACCGGCAGTGGAGCCGTATTCGTCGAGAACAATTGCAAGGTTTACGGAAGCCTTCCGCATTTCCATCATAAGATCTGTGGTACGCTTATATTCATAAGTGAAATAAGGCTCACGGAGAATCTTACGGATAGAAAACTGTTCATTTTCCGGATAGAGAAGAAGATCCTTAATATTGATAATTCCAATTACATTGTCTGTGTTATCCTCATAAACAGGAAAACGGGTGTGCATATCTTCTTTAAAAATATCCATAAGTTCCTGATAAGTGGAATCCACGTCAATAAAAGTCATGTCAATTCTGGGAATCATTACATCTTTGGCAGCAGAATCACCGAAATCAAACACATTGTAGATCATCTGCTTTTCTTCCCGCTCAATAACACCGTTTTCCTGTCCTACATTTACCATAGAACGAAGCTCATGCTCTGTGATGGTGTCTTTCTTCGCATTGGGATCAACACGAAGGAGAAAAAGAATGCCGTTAGCCAGTTTTCCCACAATGTAAATAACCGGGGTCAGTACTGTCATAAGCGCATATATAGGTCTGGCATAGGTGAGCGCCAGATCATCCGCTTTCAGTGTGGCAATGGTCTTCGGGGTGATCTCGCCAAACAGAAGTACCAGCAATGTCATAACGCCGGTAGCCACGCCGATATACATGCTTCCAAATACTTTCATGGTAAAAGTGGTAGCAAGGGAAGAGGCTGCAATGTTTACAATGTTGTTTCCGATTAAAATTGTACTGAGCATTTTTCCAGAATTGGAAATTATTTTCTCCAGGATAATGGCTCGCTTGTTTCCCTGTTCAGCCAGGGAATGGATCCGAATGCGGTTGGCAGCCGTCATGGATGTCTCCGCAGAGGAAAAGAAGGCGGACAACAGCACCAGAATCAGTATGGTGACCGCCTGTATAGGGACACTTGAATCCAAACTATATTCACTCCTTTTTTTATGTATTAAAAAGAATATACATGATTCAGGCTTAAAATGCAAGGAAAAAGTATTTGAGTTTATGGATTGCGAAAAGTAACGAAAAAAGTGGAATTAGGGGTGTCGAAAAAAGAAGAACTGTGTTATAATTCAGTTCGGTAAAAAAATAAATTATTACAAAATATTTACAAAAGAGTAAAGATTTGATATAGTGTAGGTTAAGGGCTGAATAACTACTGTGAATCACAGTGTGAAAATTCACCTGTTTATAATTTTAGATTGATTTTGGACAGTTGTACTGCCTTTGGATTATATAGGTTTTATGATTGATGTGGATTTGGCTAGAGCGTGTTTGAAAAAGGCTTTCTGCAAGATGTGCGTCACAATTTGTGGGAGATTTCGCTCGAATGAGGGCGCCGTAGCGGGCTACGGCAACTGAATTCGGGTGAAATCTCCCGCAAAGTGGGGCGTGCAGATTGCGGGAATGATTTTTCAAACAGGCTCTAGGGATGTGGGCAGTTACATTTAATATACATATTACGACAGAGGTGCCAGGATGAAAAAGAAGAAAAACGTTATGTACAGAAAAAGCGTATCATTACTTGCGGCAGCTGCGATGACAGCAGTACTTATGACTGGACAGGTTTATCCAGTAGCTGCATGGGGGCAGAATACAGAGACCAGACTTGAGAAATCCAGTCTGATTCCGGATAATATCACAATTGATCAGCCAGTTGCTCTTTCGGAAGTGGCATTGCCCAAGAGTGATTATGGAACGCTTTCCTGGGCAGATGATTCATATATACCGGATAAAAGAGTGCAGACCTGCGAAGTAGTATTTAAACCAGCAGCAGACGTGGATCTTTCTTATATTTCCGGATGGGATTCTGAGAAAAAAGTTGTGAAAGGTAAGATCACAGTTGTTGTCAGCAGCATAGAAGAGAGTTCTGAAGATCAGCCTTCTGATACTGCTGCAGATGTGGAAACAGGTGATGAGAGCAGTGAAGCATCTGTCCCGGATGACACAACTTCTGACAATAAAGATACAGATATAAAATCTGATGATGAGGCAGTTCCAGGTGAGAATCAGCAGAATGATTCAGAAACTTCAGGGAAGACAGAAGATCAGACTGAGAATGCGGAAAACAAGCAGAACAGTGAAGCAGATAAGAAAGAAGAAACCATCGAGAGCACTCCTGCTTCTAATGAAGCAAAATCTGAAGACAACACCGAAGCTGCTGCGGGAATTACAACCCCGGCAGAAAAAACAGAAGCAGCGGCTCCTGCAATGGAAGAAACTGTAGATTCTGAAGATATTCAGGAGGAAGCTGCAGAAGAGTCAAAAGCTGATACAAGTTCAGATACAGCTGCAGAAGAGTCAAAAGCTGATACAGGTTCAGATACAGCCGCAGATAGCATAGAGAGTACAAATTCTGATAATGGTGAGGATGCAGCATCTGACAATGTGCAGACTGCAGATTCTTCAGAAGATACTGGAAAACTGAACGAAACTTTTGGTGAGATGATGCCTGGTGCTACCATTCTTGATGGTACAGGGGATTCTGGAAAAAATGAGAACACAGAAGAGAAAAAAGATACCACAGATACAACAGACACCACGGAAGTAAAAGACACAACAGACCCTACAGAGGATGACCAGAAAAATATATTTGATAATCCTCTTGACTTTACCACAGCGGATACAAGACCGGCAACTGCTGAGGACGATCTCACAGAAGAAGAGCAGGCTGCAAGGGCTGCTCAGAATCATAGTTGTGAGGGAATTTCTGTATCAGGCATAGATCTTCCCTGGTATGTCCAGTTCCAGGTGACCAGTGGTGAAAATTACGAATTTAAAAATGAAGATAATGCTACGATCTTCCAATCCTATGAATTTAAATTATGGGATCTGAAGAATAATACAGAGTATGAAATTCCGGATGGACAGTATGTAAGCGTAACGATTCCTGTCAAAGAAGGATATAAATATTCGATTGAGCATCTTCTTGATAATGGTGCGACAGAGACCATTATTCCCAGTGTAAACGGAAGCACCATGGTATTCAGCACACATTCTTTCAGCCCGTTTGGAATTGCAGGTTTTCGTCCAATCGTAGGAGAGGACATTGCAAATGGAGCGTATGGCGATGGAAGTACACCAACTCCTACACCTACTGTGACGATCAGTGGAACACCTACCCCGTCTCCATCTGTGACCGGAGCTGGTACGAATGGAACAAATGGATCCGGAACGGGTAAAACGGATAGCAATAGCGGAAATGAAACTGGTGGAAATACAGGTGATTCAAATGGAATCAGCAATGGAAATACAAATGGCTCTTCCAATGGGACTTCAGGAACCGGAAATGGTGGTTCTTCATCTGGTACCGGAAGCTCTGACGGCAGTGACAATTCCGGAACCAGCAATACACCAGGTGTGGCATCTGATGGAACTATAAATTCTGGCACAACAGATGGCAGTTCTTCAAATGGAACAGGTTCCAGTACAAATGCGGGACAGACTGCAGGAAACACTACAGGCAACACCGCAGGAAATACGGCTGCTACCTCAAACGGAAATAACGGTCAGAGTCAGACCTCAAATGCAGTAAAAACTGGTGACAACACCATGATCCTTCCCTTTGTGATCCTTGTGATCGCTGCAGTCGCTGTGATCATTATTGTGATTATTGTCCGCAAAAAGAAAAGATAAAGCAGACAGGATAATTAAAACGGACATTCATAATCCATGAATAACGAAGCCAGCCCTTCCATATATTACATATGGGAGGGCTGTTTTTATGAAAGTAAAAGTCATTTTAAAATCTTTACTTTTTTCCTATGCAGTTACCGGAGCGTTTCTTTTGCTTCTGGCATTCCTTTTATTCCAGTTTGACCTGGGAGAAAAGCCTGTGTCAGCAGGAATTGTAGCTGTGTATATTTTGTCCTGTTTTTCAGGAGGCTTCATGTCAGGAAAAATTCTGCGCAAAGATAAGTATTTATGGGGAATTCTGGTAGGGGCTTTTTACTATTTGCTTTTGATTACAGTATCTTTTGTAGTGCAGGGAAAATGGGAAATGAGTCTGGTACATGCAGTAACTACTTTTTTTATGTGTCTGGGTGGTGGTGCTCTTGGTGGGATGCTGTCTTAGAGCGTGTTTGAGAAATCATTCCCGCATTTTTTGAAAAGATTCGCACGCTGTCCAATAAAAAATGCTTTAAAAATAAAAAAAAATATGATATACTAGGCAAAGATTATATACATAAGGAGGCTAATACTATGCAGCATATCAAAACATTAAATACAAAGAACCTGCAGAACACTGTAAAGAAAGGCGGCTGCGGCGAGTGCCAGACATCATGTCAGTCCGCATGCAAGACATCCTGTACAGTAGGAAACCAGAGCTGCGAGAACAAATAAGTCGGGCAACTGGAAACGTATGTAAGCAGCGGTGTAAAAGCCGCTGCTTATTCATGCAATAGGAAAGAATGAAAGGATATACTAACATGAGTCTGATTCACCGTTATCAGAACAATGGCTACAACATCGTGCTGGACATCAACAGCGGATGTATCCATGTTGTGGATGAAGTGACCTACGAAGTACTTCCTTATATGGAAGAAGGTCTGGACACAGCTGCCATTGTAGGAAAACTGGGAGATCAGTTTTCAGAAGAAGATATTAAGACATCAGTGGCAGAGTGTGAGAAGCTGAAAGCCGATGGCATGCTTTTCACCAGAGATGTATATGAGAATGCTATTGATACATTTACCAAGAACCGTCAGACAGTGGTAAAAGCGCTCTGTCTGCACATCGCCCACGATTGTAACCTTGCCTGTCGCTACTGCTTTGCAGAAGAAGGAGAGTACCACGGAAGACGAGCTCTCATGTCTTTTGAGGTAGGGAAGAAGGCACTGGATTTCCTGATCGCTAATTCAGGCTCCAGACACAATCTGGAGGTGGATTTCTTTGGCGGCGAGCCGCTTATGAACTGGCAGGTTGTTAAGGACCTGGTAGCATACGGCCGTGAGCAGGAGAAAATCCACAATAAAAAATTCCGTTTTACCCTTACTACCAACGGTGTTCTGCTGAACGATGAGGTAATGGAATTCTGCAACAAAGAGATGGGAAATGTGGTCCTCAGTATTGATGGCCGTAAGGAAGTTCACGATTTTATGCGCCCATTCCGCAAGGGGGCAGGAAGCTATGATCTGATCCTTCCGAAGTTTCAGAAATTTGCAGAGTCCCGTAACCAGGACAAGTATTATGTAAGAGGAACCTTCACTCATCATAATCTTGATTTCTCCCAGGATGTTCTTCATCTTGCAGACCTTGGATTCAAGCAGATTTCTGTAGAGCCTGTAGTGGCAGATCCATCTGAGGAGTACGCACTTCGGGAGGAAGACCTGCCGAAGATCATGGAAGAATACGACCTTCTTGCGAAAGAGATGATAAAACGCGAGAAAGAAGGCAAAGGTTTTAATTTCTTCCATTTCATGATCGACCTTACCGGTGGCCCTTGTGTATACAAGAGGCTTTCAGGATGTGGAAGCGGCACAGAATATCTTGCCGTAACTCCATGGGGGGATTTCTACCCATGCCACCAGTTTGTTGGGGAAGAAGAATATCTGATGGGAAATGTGGATGAAGGGATTACGAGACCTGACATCCAGAAGGATTTCGGATGCTGCAATGTTTACACCAAGCCAGCCTGCAAGGATTGTTTTGCAAGATTCTACTGCAGTGGCGGATGCGCAGCAAACGGATATCATGCCCATAAGGATATCAGAAGCAATTATGAAATCGGATGCGAGCTCCAGAGGAAGCGTGTGGAGTGCGCCATCATGATAAAAGCTGCACTGGCAGAAGACTGATAGCACTTCGCCAGCTGCGAAGATTTCTGTCAGTCCCTGCTTTTGCGAAAAACAAAAAAGAAGGGACAGAACAATGAAAAAATCAAGAGGTATCTTAGTCCTGATCCTGACTGCCATCGTTACCGTATTCTTTTGCTATACGGCTGCTGTAGGTATTGGTCCTACAGGAACCGGTGCCATGAAGAATATCAAGACCGGACTTGATCTGGCTGGTGGTGTCAGCATTACATATCAGGCAAAGGACAGCAACCCAAGCAGTGAAGACATGAGCGATACTGTGTACAAGCTGCAGAAACGTGTTGAGCAGTACAGTACAGAGGCTCAGGTATATCAAGAAGGATCTGACCGTATCAATGTAGAGATTCCTGGTGTAACAGATGCAAATGCTATTCTGGAAGAACTTGGCCAGCCAGGTTCCCTGTGCTTTATCACACAGCAGGATGAGGATGGAAACGCAAATTTCCAGGCAGATTCCAGCAGCGAGACCGGATACTCTCTGGCAAGAAGTCTTGACGAGATCCGTGCAGCCGGCTCTGTGGTTTTGGAAGGTACAGATGTGGCAGATGCTACAGGCGGTGCAATCCAGCAGCAGAATTCCAGCAGCAGAGAGTACGTGGTAGATCTGACTCTTACAGACGAGGGAAAAACAAAATTCGCAGAGGCAACTCAGAACAATGTTGGAAAACAGATCGCGATTATCTATGACAACGGCGTATTAAGCGCTCCAAGAGTAAATGAAGCCATCACAGGCGGTAAGGCACAGATCAGTGGTATGGAAAGTGTTGAGAGAGCACAGGAGCTTGCTTCCTATATCCGTATCGGATCCCTGAGCCTTGAACTGACAGAGCTTCGTTCCAGCGTTGTAGCTGCACAGCTCGGTGAAGAAGCAATCTCCACCAGCCTTATTGCAGGTCTGATCGGTCTGATCATCGTAATTCTGTTTATGATCATCGCTTACCGTGTACCTGGTGCAGTTGCAGGCCTTTCCCTGATTTTCTACACAGCGACCATTCTGCTTACCTTAAATGCATTTGACATTACCCTTACGCTTCCGGGTATTGCAGGTATCATCCTTGGCATTGGTATGGCAGTAGATGCGAATGTTATTATTTATGCACGTATCCGTGAGGAAATCGGTACAGGCTCTACCGTAAGATCCGCAATCAAAGCTGGCTTCTCCAAGGCTTTTTCCGCAATCTTTGACGGAAACATCACAACCCTGATCGCAGCATTCGTTCTGATGTGGCTGGGTACTGGTTCTGTTAAAGGATTTGCATATACACTGGCACTTGGTATTGTGATTTCCATGTTTACAGCTCTGGTATTTTCCAGACTTGTGATCAATGCATTATATGCAGTTGGCGTTCGCGATGAGAAATTCTATGGAAAGACTGAAGAGAAGAAAGTCATTAACTTTGTTGGAAAGAGAAGATTATGCTTCACCCTTTCCATTATCCTGATCCTTGCCGGACCAGCCACTATGCTGATCCACAAGGCTACAGGCGGAAAAGCCCTGAACTACAGCCTTGAGTTTTCAGGTGGTACTTCTACCAATGTCACCTTTAACGAAGATATGGACATTAAGACCATTGATTCTGAGGTTACACCTGTAGTGGAAGAGGTTACAGGAGATAAGAATGTACAGCCTACTAAGGTTGTTGGAACAAATCAGGTTATCATCAAGACACGTTCCCTGAATCTTGACGAACGTGAGGCACTGAATAAGGCACTTGTTGACAAGTTTGGTGTAGATGAATCCCTGATCCAGGCAGAGAGTATTTCCTCCACTGTCAGCAACGAAATGAGAAGAGATGCTGTAGTAGCCGTTTTTGTTGCCACTATTTTCATGCTTCTTTACATCTGGTTCCGTTTCAAGGATATCCGTTTTGCAGGCAGCGCAGTACTTGCACTTCTTCATGATGTTCTGGTTGTCCTTACATTCTATGCGATTTCCAGAATTTCCGTAGGAAATACTTTTATCGCTTGTATGTTGACTATTGTTGGTTATTCTATCAACGCCACGATCGTTATCTTCGACCGTATCCGTGAGAATCTTCACGGAAGCAAGCGCGTAGATGAGCTCGAAGAAGTGGTAAATAAGAGTATTACACAGACACTTACCAGAAGTATTTATACTTCCCTTACTACCTTTATCATGGTAGCTGTTCTTTATATCATGGGTGTATCTTCCATCCGTGAGTTCGCAGCTCCGCTGATGGTTGGTATTATCTGCGGTGCTTATTCTTCTGTATGCATTACCGGAGCCCTCTGGCTGGTAATGAAAAAGAAAATTGGTGGCGGACAGGCTCAGACTGTAAAAGCTACAGCTGGTGCTGCTCCGGTTAAACAGTCTGTTTCAAGTGCAAAGGCACCAAGTGCTCCAGCTGCAAATGGACAGACCCAGCCGAAGAAGAAAAATCGTAAGAGAGTTCAGGAGCGTCTTGCAGCCCAGGAGGCGGCTAAGAATGCTGAGAATGGTTCTTCTGAGGAAGACAGATAATTAAATGAACTTAAGCCAGGACAGGTGGAAACATCTGTCCTGGCTTGCTTTTTATGTAAAATTCTATTACTATTTAGTGGGTTGAAAAGTTCTTTAGGAGGGACGCATTTGGACAATGTGTATTACTCACTCGCCGGCGCAACGCTCCGATGAACTAATCGCTAACTGCGACTAATGCGTTCGGGAGAGCCCTCACGCATAAGTCTCCGTAAGCGCTGGATTTCATCTGCGCTAAAAACGCGCCTGAAATGGCTCGCTGGAGTAATACACATTGCCCAAATGCTGTGTACTGGCTGGGACTGATGTTATATAAGAACTTTTTACGAAGGGGGAGGATGAGTGACTGGCTTCCCTATACTTTTTTGACAACGATAGATTGACAAAAAATAATAAAGTTGCGGGATACCAATTACTTCCCCCACCCTCGTTGTTGTCGTTACTGTTTCTTTCTTCCCTTTCCAGCATCCAGCGATTTTGCAATGTATATTCGCAAGCCGCGCATTTCAGGAGCGGTTTTAGTGGAGGCGAGATCCATGACTTACGGAGACTTAGGCGCGAAGGCTCTCCTGAGCGTCTTAGTCGCAGTTAGTCATTAGCTTGCCGGAACGTTGCGACGCGCGGCGGTGAATATACATTGTGAAATCGCGTCCGGAATAACGACCAACACACTAAATAGCAATCGTAAAAGTTTTCGAAAAAATTTAAAAAAATTATAAAATTCCTATTGACTTTTGTCCTACACTTGATATATAATACATCTTGCGTTGAGGAAATAACAAATCAACGAAATAGGAAATGCGCCTTTAGCTCAGTTGGTAGAGCACCTGACTCTTAATCAGGGTGTCCAGGGTTCGAACCCCTGAAGGCGCACTGAAAGCACTGTTTTTGCGGACAAAGCGATTGCCGCGGGGACGGTGTTTTTTTGTGCCTAAAAAGCCAATAAAATCAAGGCTTTCGGGGATTTTAACCCTTTCGACTATAAATTGTAATCTCACGTTTTTTCCAAAAACTGTTACATTTGGAGTAGTTACAAATGGTTACATTTGAATACACTTTTGAATACAAATAAAGTATGCAACTTTACCTTTCAAGTTCTCTTAACCAAAAGCCCTCTGCCATAAATCCTATCTGATTCTGGCAAAGGGCTTTCTTCACTTGATTTTTATAAATTTTTCTCTTTCCTTATATAAAAGTCAGCTGTTCTGCTCCTGGGATGCTCTCACGGTTGCCGATCGCATTCGTAATCCCTATATTGTTTTGTCAGACATTTTATCGTTTTTGGCTTTAATTGTAATATTTTTCGCGAATATTCTATAATATTTTGATTTTGTAAAAGTCAATACCTTTTTGCCGATTTCTGTCGAATTTTACATTTTCATAACAATAACCAAAACATTTGTTTCGATTCCCATTATGTAAATCAACTCATCCACATGCTTTTCCATGTGGATAATGTGGATAACTTTGTGCATAACTTGATTTTTCAACATTTTTTCATATTTTTGAAAGTGGAAAACTTTCTACCTATTAATTCACCTATCCACATTTTTTTTAAGTCTTTGTGCAATCTGCTAATTTCAACACTTTTCGACATTTTCCCTTGCAAAATATCGTATTTACAATACCTTACAAAATACACACAAATCAATTTTATTCTCTCACCATTCCCCTTTGTATCGTGGCATGGTTACCGTTCGCAACCTTCACAGTAACAAGCTTCGCAATGCACAAAAATCATGCTTTGCATGATTTCGCGCCGCAATTCTCGGGTTTTCTGCGAACCTTGTTCAAAAAAGCACCTCGCGGAATGTTATCAGCGAATAACAACGTGGCAGACTCCCGTCACTGTACAAAAAGGCCGGGGAAACCTTCCCCGGCTGTAAATGTCAGAACAGGATAACCGGATTTCATATCTGTTTTATCAAATGCTCCGCTCCCTCACTCTTATTCACTAAAGAAGCCGTCCGCTTCAATATAAGTTCCTACTCCCACAGGCGCCTCATAATCATAGTTGGAAGTCTTGATTCCAGACGCAGATGTACTTGCATGGATAATCTGTCCATTTCCAATGTACAGTGCCACATGGCTGATTCCGCTTCCATAGAAAATCAGATCTCCTGGCTCCAGATCTTCCACGCTTTTTTTCGCTGATTGATTATACTGATCTGCTGCTACTCTGGGCAGTGAATAGCCAAACTGTGCAAACACAGACATTACAAACCCGGAACAGTCTGCTCCGTTTGTCAGACTTGTCCCACCGTAAACATAAGGATTTCCCTCAAACTGCAGCGCAAAATCCACGATTTGCTGACGAAGCTCTTCCTCAGAAAGTACCTCCTCTGCCTCTGCAGTCTCTGTCATCCCAGCCACAAATGCCTCCCCTGCCTTTTCCACGGCAGCCTTGGTCGCTGCAAACGCAGTCTGTGGAAAAATCATCTGAGAACAGACCGTTATACACATTGTCATTCCGCAGATCAGTTTTTTCATTTTATTTTTTAACATTCATACACCTCTCAATTTATATAAAATCGCCCTTCAAAATATTACATTTATATTAAGCATATGTAACAATTACGCATAATATCACAACAATCTGTTACCGTCAATTTTGCTCCCACAAATAAAAAAATCGCCTTTTCCGTGAAATCCAACAACTTCCCCATGACATCCCCAACTAATTTCGTCATTCCCGTCAGTCCTGTACACAAAATACACATAATCTCAAAACCATGGAACCAAATATTTCGCATACTACACTGAAATTCTCAATAATATAGTAGAAATCCCCCAGAGCAGAGGGCATCCTATGTCAAACAGACCAAAATTCACCGCCGCTATTCTGGCTTTTTTTCTTATTATCTGCTTCACATTTTCCTGGCTTTTCAGTCATGTCTTCTCCGAAAATGCCCGCTTCGAAAACTTCGCGGAGTCCATATTTGAAAAAGAGGTTTCCGGAAACGCCCTGAATCTTCATTATTCCCTGGCTTATCCGGAAAAACAGGGCATCTCACGCCCCCGCGCTACCCTTGGCACAATACATCCCAACAATGAAAAAGCCTCTGCCCAGTGCCAGGAATATGTAAAAAAGCTGAAAAAATTTTCCCAGTCAAAGCTCAGTACTTCCAATCGCCTGACCCTTGATCTGCTCCTCCTTTACTACCACACCGAAGCCTCTCTGGGCGACAATTATCTTTTGGAAGAGCCGCTTAGCCCAAGCCTCGGGATCCAGGCGCAGCTGCCTGTACTGCTGGCGGAATACTCCTTCTACACCAATCAGGACATCACCGACTACCTGAATCTGCTCTGCAGCACAAAAGAATATTTCCAGAGCATTCTCGCCTTTGAACAGACAAAATCTGATGCCGGATTTTTTATGTGCGACGAAACTCTGGAACGCATTCAGGACCAATGCCGTGCTTTTATTCAAAACCCGGATTCCAATTATATGCTGGAAATTTTTTCCCAGAAACTAAAAGCCTATGGAAAGCTTTCCGAAAAGGACCAGGAACAGCTGAACCTGACCCATAAACAGATTCTGAAGGAAAAGGTTCTCCCCGCATATCAAACGCTGATAGAAGGTCTGGAGCAACTTCGGGGAACAGGCAAAAATACCGGAGGACTGGTCAATTTTTCCGGTGGAAAGGAATATTACCAATATCTTCTAAAAAGCCAGGTGGGAATCTACATACCTGTGGAAAAACTGGAAAAGCGCCTCACCCAGCAGCTTTCCACCGATTCTCAGGAAATTTCAGAACTTTTGAAACAGCATCCACAACTTCTCACATTGCTAAATGAGAAAATGGATTTGCCAGATATGGAGCCCACACGGGTCATGGAGCTTCTGGAAAAAAATATTCAGCAGGATTTCCCCTCCACTGCTTCTGTAGATTTCGAAATCCGGTCTGTACATAAATCCATGGAAGAATTTCTCAGCCCGGCGTTTTACCTGACACCGCCAATGGACACAGGAGCGCCAAATGTTATTTACATCAATCATGGACGGCAAATTTCCAATCTGGAGCTTTTTACCACGCTGGCGCACGAAGGCTTCCCCGGTCATCTTTACCAGACCGTTTATTTCGGACGACAAAGTCCATCCCATATCCGGTATCTCATCGATTACAGCGGATACGTGGAAGGCTGGGCCACTTATGTGGAAAGTTACGCGTATGATTATGCAGCAGATTATCTGTCTGCCGGCACCTTATCCTCACAGGAAGCTTCTGCTTGCACGCGACTTTCCTGGCTGAACCGCAGCGTGAATCTGTGCATTTACTCCCTGTTGGATGTGGGAATCCATTACCACGGCTGGACTCCTGCGCAAGCCGCCCGCTTCCTGAAACTTTTCGGAATCCGTGATGCTGCTGTCACGGCCGAGATTTACCGATATATCACCGAAACACCTGCTAATTATCTGAAATACTATGTGGGATATCTGAATTTTCTGGATCTGAAAGAAGAACAGCAATCCCTCCTTGGCGAAAACTTTGATCTGAAAAGTTTTCATCAGAAGATACTGGAAATCGGCCCTGTGCAGTTTCCGGTTTTGCGAAAATACATGAACGAGAAATTGTGATTGCCTCTGAAGCTGCAGTATTTTCGCCCGGCTTCTGCCTGTCAGGTCCACGCGCAATATTACCCGAAAATTCCCGAAATGCTGTAACATTTTTTTAAATATTTATGTAATAACTTCTTTCTTTGAGCACAATAATTTGCTATAATGAACTCACATTGAAAATATGCAGGATCCATCTGATTTTCTGATCCTGCTGGTCATATTTTCCTACATTAGAGAAGGGCAAAATCATGAAAAAACGAGATAATCTCCCATTAAATTATAAAGAACGCCTGAATTCCAGAACCAGCTTTCTGGTATCCATCGCGGTTCTGGTGGTTCTCTGCCTGGTGTTTAACCAGATGGACTACACCATGATCCGCCAGCCAGCCGCCCAGGCGAAAAAAGCAGCTGACTTACAAAAACAGAAGGAAGAAGAGGCAACTGCCACCACCCAGGAAGTCACTACAGCCACAGTTCTTGCAGTTGGGGATAACCTGGTTCAGCCAAGTCTTCTTGCATCCGGTCAGTCAGAAACCGGCGCCTGGAATTATGACAGTGTTTATGCTAATCTGAAATCCGATATACAGGCTGCCGACATTGCTATGGTCAATCAGGAAACACCTTTCACCACAGACCACAGCGCAGTCAGCGGTACCGCGCCTTACGCCACTCCTACAGAGGTTGGCGACGCACTTGTAAATGCCGGATTTAATGTGGTCACATCTGCCACAGCACTGATCGATGACAATGGTTCTTCCATGATCAACGAAACTTTAAATTACTGGGAAACCAGCCATCCGGATGTCACTCTGGTTGGTATTCATAAGAGCCAGACCAGTACAAATACAGCGAAAATTGTAGAGATAAACGGAATCAAAATTGCATTCCTTGACTATACTTTCCCGGCATATGGAAGCCAGTCCGGAATCTCCGATAGTTCTGACACTTCCGGAAACTCCACAGGATCCGATAGCTCCACAGACGGCACGAACCGCTCTGCTTCTGATAACTCAGCAGGTGGTACCGACGGCTCAACAGACGGTACTGACAGTTCTGCTTCCGCTAATTCAGCAGACACCACCGGAAATTCAGCCAGCTCCGGAAGCGCAGCTACGTCATCTTCCAGCAAAGGTTCCATGATTGACACATTCAATACTGCCGATGTTGCAGCCGCCATCAAACAGGCCAAAGCTTCCGCAGACTGTGTGATTTTCTCTGCAAACTGGGGCAAGACCGAAGAACCAATGCCTACCGAATACGAAAAAGAATGGGCCAACTTCCTTATGGAGCAGGGTGTTGACGTTGTGATCGGAACCAATCCGAATGTGCTCCAGCCATATGGCTACCTTACAGATGACTCTGGTCACAACATGCTGATCTACTACTCCCTTGGCAACTTTGTTACCGGTCAGGAAACACTGAAGCAGCTTCTTGGCGGAATGGCAGCCTTTACCATTCAGAAGACTGTAGACGGCGACCAGACCAGCATCCAGATCCAAGATGCCACACTGACACCGCTGGTTATGCATTACAGCTACGATACCCTGGAATATGCACCATATAAGCTGGACGATTATACAGACGCTCTAGCATCTGCACACAGCGTCCGCCAGTCCATCGGAGATGAGTTTTCCCTGGAAAACCTTCAGACAAAATATGATGAAATCATGTCCATGAACGTCACACCATCTACTAAGACGGATCTTCTGGATGTCACATTTGATTCCGACGGAAATATGCTGGATTCCAACGGAAATTACGTGGAGGATAACGATTCCATCACATCATCCTGGTACTATCAGACACTTGCCAGCCAAAGCAGTTCCAGTTCTGACGGCTCTGGATCAGACAATTCCGGATCAGACAGCTCAGACGCATCTGATGACAATTCAGAAGGTTAAATGTGCCCCATACCAGGTTCAATATTACTAATGACAAAATCTGCAGTACCATAATATATAGGCTGCAGATTTTTGTTATTCCGGCATTCCAAACATTTTTTTGTCATCAAATGGCTGGTATACAATTCCTATTTACTGCAAATCAGATAGTATCTATGTCTTATTGTCACGAAAACCAGTCATTTATCACATATAGGTTGTTTTTTCAGACAAAATCAGATAAAATTTATAGTAGAGTAGTAACGATTCCGCACATTCACAGTGATATCCTTCTGGATACACAGAAATCATGTTTTATACGATTTCGCGCCGCATTTCTCGTTTTTTCTGTGAACTTCGTTCACAAAAACACCTCGCGGAATAATGTCTGCTGAATCGTTATGTAGAATAATTAATAAAATCATTTTCGGACAATAACTGTACAAATTAACGAAACCACTATGTCTGCTCACACAGGCACCACCAGATATGAAATCCATGGTTTCTGCGCCAATGCACTCCTGCTATTGGCATCAGGTGGCATTCGTTTACATAATTTTTCCAGTCATTGACCGGTCAAAAAGAAAGGAGTTACAATATGGGACTTATTAAAGCAGCACTTGGCGCCGCAGGCGGTACACTTGCAGATCAGTGGAAAGAATTTTTCTACTGTGATGCCATCGACAATGACGTTCTGGCAGTAAAGGGGCAGAAGCGCACATCCAAACGTTCCTCCAATACCAAGGGAAGCGACAACATTATCACCACCGGATCCGGAATCGCAGTCGCAGACGGACAGTGTATGATGATCGTAGAGCAGGGCAAGATCGTTGATATCTGCGCAGAACCAGGCGAATACACCTACGATGCTTCTACCGAGCCAAGTATTTTCTCCGGAAATCTGGGCGACGCCATCATGAACACTTTCCACACCATTGGCAAGCGTTTCACATTCGGCGGTGACACTGGCAAAGACCAGCGTGTTTACTATTTCAACACCAAAGAACTGGTAGACAATAAATTCGGAACTCCGAACCCGATTCCATTCCGTGTTGTCGACCAGAACATCGGTCTGGACATTGATGTTTCTGTCCGCTGCAGCGGTGTTTATTCCTACCGCATTGCAGACCCGCTTCTCTTCTATTCCAACGTCTGCGGAAACTTTGAACAGCAGTACGACAGAGAGCAGATCGAGGGACAGCTGAAAACAGAATTTATCTCAGCTCTTCAGCCGGCATTTGCCAGCATTTCCCAGCAGGGAATCCGTCCAAGCGCACTTCCGGCTCATGCACTGGAGCTCTGTGATGCCATGAATCAGGCTCTCACCCAGAAATGGAGTCAGCTTCGTGGTCTCGTGATCGTATCTGTTGCCATGAATCCGATCACTCTTCCTGAGGAAGATGCCCAGATGATCAAAGAAGCGCAGCGTATGGCTATCCTTCGCAATCCTGCCATGGCAGCCGCTACTCTTGCAGGAGCACAGGCAGACGCCATGAAGACAGCAGCAGGCAACGCTGGCGGTGCCATGACCGGTTTCATGGGCATGAATATGGCAAGCATGACTGGCGGTTTTAACGCACAGAATCTTTACGCTATGGGACAGCAGCAGGCAGCTCAGGCACAGCAGATGGCACAACCACAGCCAAATCCGGCCGTATCCCAGGCTCAGGCAGGCGGTTCTACTCCGGCAGCCGACCAGTGGAAATGCTCCTGCGGTGCTATGGTTTCCGGTAATTTCTGCCCGGAATGCGGCGCGAAAAAGCCTCAGACACCTGCAGCAAATGCAAGCTGGACCTGTTCCTGCGGCGCTGTAAATACAGGCAAATTCTGCACCAACTGCGGTTCCCCGAAACCGGCTATGAAGCCTCGGTACCGCTGTGACAAGTGCGGCTGGGAACCGGAAGATCCAACCAATCCACCAAAATTCTGTCCGAACTGTGGCGATCCATTTAATGAAAACGATACCCAGTAAAAAAGCAGCATAAAAGGAGATGAACTATGTCCGATTTACTTGAATATAAATGCCCCTGCTGCGGCGGAGCAATCGAATTCAACAGTACGCTCCAGAAGATGAAATGTCCTTACTGCGACACTGAATTTGATATGGAAACCGTCAAAGAATTTAACGAAGCAGCAGCTAACCAGCAATCTGATGAATTGAACTGGGAAAGTGCTTCAGACAACTCCTGGAAGGAAGATGAAGCCAGAGGAATGTCCGTTTACATATGCCAGTCCTGCGGCGGAGAAATCGTTGCCGATGAAAGCACAGGTGCTTCCTCCTGCCCATTCTGCGGCAATCCGGTAGTAATGTCCGGCAAATTTTCCGGTACCCTGCGTCCGGATTTTATCATTCCGTTTAAGCTGGACAAAAAGGCAGCCAAAGAAGGTCTGACCAAACATCTTCACGGCAAGATCCTTTTACCCAAAGTATTTAAAAAGGAAAATCACATTGACGAGATCAAAGGTGTTTATGTGCCTTTCTGGCTTTTTGACACCGACGCTTCTGCAGATATCCGCTATCATGCCACCAAGACCCGTTTCTGGAGTGACAGCGACTATGATTATACGGAAACCAGCCATTACTCTGTTTTCCGTGCTGGAAACATCGGGTTCGACCAGATTCCGGTAGACGGTTCTTCCAAAATTGACAATGATTTAACAGAGTCTCTGGAGCCTTACGTAATTTCCGAGGCTGTGGACTTTGCCACTCCTTACCTGGCAGGATACGTTGCGGACAAATATGATGTATCCGCAGAAGAATCTGCTGAGCGCGCCAACCAGCGTGTAAGAAAAGCCGCTGAGGATGCTTTTCGCGATACGGTCATCGGTTATGACAGCGTTACCCCTGAAGATACCCGTATTCAGTTAAAAGGCGGTAAAACCCACTATGCCCTTTTCCCGGTATGGCTTCTTTCCACCACCTGGAAGGGCAACCACTATCTGTTCGGCATGAACGGACAGACTGGTAAATTTGTAGGAAATCTGCCTGTAGATAAAGGTATTTTCACTAAATGGTTCCTTGGACTTACTGCAGGTTTTTCCGTTGCTGCTTACGCCATTGCATGGCTGATTCACACATTTTGTTAAGGAGGAACATGCCATGAAAAAACAATCATTTGGAATTATTCTGGCGGCAGTGCTGGGAGCAGGAAGCCTTTTCAGTGCAGTTATTCCAGGCACGGATGCGCTTTTTACTACTGCTTTGCCAGGTACGGGAGCTGTTACGGTACAGGCCGAAGCTTCCAACAGCTTTGGCGGATCCGGCAGTGAGGAAGATGACTCTTATCAGGACTTTGCAGCCTCCGAATTTTCCCTTGTCCTGGACGAGGCGGATCTTCTCACAGATGAAGAAGAATCCCAGCTTCTGGATAAGCTGGAAGCCATCACCGGGGAATACAATCTGGAAGTGGCAGTTGCCACAGTAGAGTCTAAAGAAGGCAATGAGATGAACTACTTTACAGATCATTTCTTCGATGAGAATGGTTACGGAACCGGCGAAAACCACGACGGAATCCTGTTCATGGTCAGCATTGGCGACCGTGAATGGCACATTACCACCCACGGATATGGTATGACTGCGTTTAACGATGACGGACTTGCTTATCTGAAGGAAAATGTAGAGCCTCTGTTAAAGGATGAAAACTTCTACGGCGCTTTCGATACCTACGCAGATCTGTGTCAGGATCTGTTGGAAATGGCTGCTAACGGGGAGCCTTATACAGAGCCCTTTTCTCCCATATGGATTCTCATTTCCCTGGGAATCGGTCTTGTGCTTGCGTTTCTGTGCACCATGGGCATGAGAGCCCAGCTGAAAAGCGTACGGACACAGGACAGCGCAGTGGATTATGTGCGCCAGGGAAGTATGGCACTGACAAGATCAAACGATATTTTCCTGTATCACACAGTTACCAAAACAGCGAAACCGAAGGATAGTGACAGTTCCTCCGGCGGCTCAGACAGCGATCACGGAGGTACAGGCGGAAGCTTCTAAAAAGATTCCTTCTTGCAGAATTGCACTGCGGCAGGTCGCCTCGAACGACACCTCCCCTTCCGCCGCAGTGCAATCCTGCCCGGTAATAGGAAATTCCAACAGCATTTCCTATTACAACATAAAAAAGAACTCGATTCATACATGGCAAATAAATGTACTTAGAGCCTCTTTGAAAAAGACTCCCGCATTTATTTACTTTGAATCGAGTTCTTTTTATATATCAGCTAAACAGACATTTCACCTGCCGGCAGCATCACCATATAGGAAAGCCAGCCGGATCAGTCGTCTTCCATCTCCTCTTTCTTCTTTGCAGTCTCAAACACATAGTCATTTCCCGGAAGAACGGCGTTCAGCAGGATTCCTACAATTGCAGCAAGTGCAAGTCCTGTAAGAGTAATATGTGCGCCTGCGATGGTAAATGTAAGTCCATCGGAAATGCCAAGACCACAAACCAGGATAACCGCTGTAATAACCAGGTTACGGGAACGTGTCAGGTCTACTTTGTTCTCAACTACATTACGGACACCAACAGCAGAGATCATTCCATAAAGAATAAAACTGATACCACCGATGATCGCAGACGGAAGGGAACTGATCACCTCAGCCATCTTCGGGATAAAGCTAAGGATAACTGCATAAATAGCAGCCAGACGGATTACCTTCGGGTCGTAAACACGGCTCAGAGCAAGAACACTGGTGTTCTCTCCGTAAGTTGTATTTGCAGGTCCACCGATCAGTGCTGACAGAGAGGTTGCAAGTCCGTCACCCAGAAGTGTACGGTGAAGCCCCGGGTCTTCGATGAAATTGCGGTCAACCGTTGCGGAAATAGCAGAAATATCGCCAATGTGCTCCATCATGGAAGCAATTGCGATCGGTGCCATTGCAAGGATTGCAGTAATGTTAAATTTGCAGAGGAAGAATTTCGGAACACCTACGATCGGCGCACTTGCTACTCCTGCAAAGCTGAGGATAGCACTTCCATCTGCGTTTGTCATACCCAGGGCATTCATGATCAGGGCAACCACATAAGAAACAACAATACCCATCAGAATCGGAATAATACGGAACATTCCAACGCCCCAGATATTGAAGAAAATAACAGTTCCAAGTGCGATCAAAGCAAGGATCCAGTTCTGGGATGCGTTGCTGATTGCAGATGGTGCAAGGCTGAGACCAATACAGATAATGATCGGACCAGTTACAACCGGAGGCAGATAACGCATAACGCGCTTTACGCCAATTACCTTAACGATCATTGCAAGTACCAGATACAGAAGTCCTGCTACAAACACACCACCGCATGCATATGGAAGCTTCTCTCCATAAGACATGTTGGCAAAAATTCCGGTGTCAAGCTCTGCAACAGTGGCAAATCCGCCAAGAAATGCAAATGATGAGCCCAGGAATGCAGGTACCTTCAGCTTAGTCAGTACATGGAACAGAAGTGTTCCAAATCCGGCACAGAACAGGGTTACCTGAATGGATAAGCCCTCGCCGTGAAAATAGTTGTTTACCAGGATCGGCACCAGAATGGTAGCGCCAAACATGGCGAACATATGCTGGAGTCCCAGGATCAGCATCTGTGGGATTCCCAGCTTTTTGGCATCATAAATGCCCTCAACTCTGAATTTCATAAATATAGTTCCTCCTTTTCCCTTAGAGCCTGTTCACGACCTGACTAACGTGCTTCACAATGCACAGAAATCATACATTCGCATGATTTCTTCCAATACGGTCTATACTGTGAACAGCAATCGTTACTGTTCACTGGTAACGTTCCGCGAGGCGTTTTTTGTGAACAAAGTTCACAGAAAACCCGAGAATTGCGGCGCGAAATCATGCGAATGCATGATTTCTGTGCATCGCGAAGCGCGTTACTGTGAACGGAGTGAACAGTAACCAGCAATCTTGTTATAGTATAAAGTATGCGACAAATTTTTACAATTATTGACTTTCTATAGAAAGTGCGATATGATTTTTACAGTATTCCCATAGAGCATTTTCAATACGCTCTGGAACCCATTTAAAAAAGGTTCTGAAGGGATTGTTAGTTCCTGTTCACTGGTAACGTTCCGCGAGGTGTTTTTTGTGAACAAAGTTCACAGAAAACCCGAGAAGTGCGGCGCGAAATCATGCGAATGCATGATTTCTGTGCATCGCGAAGCGTGTTACTGATCACGGAGTGAACAGTAACGATTGTTATTGCATAGGGCAATGGCAACTTTATCACACTACGGAGGTTTTTATCATGTCAAATTTTTCAGATATGGACAATGTTTTTATTATGGATCACCCGCTGATCCAGCATAAGATTTCCATTCTTCGTAATAAGGAGACCGGAACAAATGAATTCCGCAAACTTATTGAGGAGATTGCAGTTCTTATGGGTTTTGAAGCTCTTCGCGATCTTCCCCTTGAGGATGTTGAAGTTGAGACTCCTATTGAGACTTGCAGAACTCCTATGATTTCTGGTAAGAAGCTTGCTGTTGTTCCTGTACTTCGTGCAGGTCTGGGTATGGTAAATGGTATCACCACTCTGGTTCCGTCTGCCAAGATTGGTCATATTGGTCTTTACCGTGACCCGGTTACTCATGAGCCTCATGAGTACTATTGTAAGCTTCCGGATCCTATCGACCAGCGTCTCATCGTTATGGTTGACCCCATGCTTGCAACTGGCGGCTCTGCTATTTCCGCTGTTAACTTCATCAAACAGCATGGCGGAAAGAGCATTAAATGCATGTTCGTTATCGCCGCTCCGGAAGGTCTGAAACGACTTCATGAGGTGCACCCGGATGTGCAGATCTATGTAGGACATCTGGACAGAGAACTGAACGACCGCGCTTATATCTGCCCGGGACTTGGCGACGCAGGCGACAGAATTTTTGGTACTAAATAGATTTTTGACCAGAGCATATTTAAAAAAGGCTGAATTCCGGAAATTATCTCATTCCCAGAATTCAGCCTTTTTTTGCCCGATCATGCTTTTTCCATCTTCGCCTTATACTCTACGCAAAGCATGGTAATATCATCAAACTGCGGTGCCTCTCCCACAAAAGCATCAATATCTTTTTTCACTTCAGGCAGAATTTCTGATGGTGTTCTATCTTTTACACGATTCAGAACCTGCTCTAGACGCTCCATTCCATAAAGCTGATTTTCTACATTTGTAGCCTCAGTCACACCATCTGTATACTGGAAAATCAGATCTCCCACATCCAGCATCATACTGCCTGCTTTATAGTTCATATCTTCAAATCCGGCGAGGACAAAGCCTGGACGGATCTTATATGCCTCAAAACTGCCGCCTGATTTACAGATAAACGGCATTTCATGTCCAGCATTTACGAAACAGAACTCTCCTGTCACCAGATCCAGCACACCTTCAAAAGCAGTGATAAACAAGCCTTCACTGTTTGCCTCACAAAGAAGATTATTTACAGTAGAGAAAACCTCCCCCAAATCTCTTCCTGGTGTAGTGTGATCCTTGATAAGCGTTTTTCCAATGACCATAAAGAGCGCAGCCGGAACACCTTTTCCGGATACATCGGCCATAACGATTGCCAGATGTGTCTCATCTACCATGAAGAAATCGTAAAAATCACCGCCAACTTCCTTTGCAGGTGTCATAGTTGCATAAATATCAAATTCCTTACGATCCGGAAAAGCCGGGAAAATACATGGCAGCATGGATGCCTGAATATTCCTGGCAATATCCAGCTCAGTGCCGATTCGCTCCTTCTCAGCAGTCACTTTGGACAGATTGGCAATATAATTTTCAAGCTCTTCCATCATAAAGTTGAAAGAGTCACTTAGTGCCTCGATCTCATCACCAGTTTTCATGGTAATTCTCTGATTCTCAAACTTTCCGCTCTCTGTAATCTCCTGGGTAAAATCAGCCAGCCTGCTGATCGGTCTGGTGATTGTCTTTCGCACAAAGACAATATACGCAGCCATCGTCACTGCGATAATGCAAAAAGAAATCAGCAGCATATTGATAAGAAAGGAATTCAGATAATTCCTGACCTCTTTCATATCCAGAATATACTGAATTTCTGCCAGAGCCTTTCCATTCTCGTCCAGAATCACCGAAATGCCCGTGTAATTATAGCCATAGCTGTTGTCCGTCACAAGCGGATGATCCACACCTTTATTCTGCTGATACTGGTTCCATATGGTAATATATTTCTCCATGTCAGCAGGATCATCAGGATTTGCAGCATCAGTGTACAAAATGTCACTTCCATAGGCAATCTGATTCGCAGGATCATCTCCCAATTCCTCAACCAGGGCATCTATGTAGAAATGAACACTGTCTTCATCCGGAACAACCAGAGACAGATATGTAGCATCGCCGTCCTTTTTCAGCTTGTTAAACAGCGTGACCATTTCCGAATATTCTTCTGTCTTGTCCCCGCCTTCTGCCAGGATTTTCTTCACATCCGAAACCGACATCATATCTGCAATACTATTGCTGTTCGTCATTACCCTCTGTGCATATAGATTTTCCAGATAGGATCTGGAGCTTCTATAGCTGAAAAGAGAAATGGCAATGGTAAGGATTACACCGATCACGCCAAGTGAAAGTATAAATTTAGGAAGAAGTTTTATTTTCATTTGCAATTCCTTTCCTTAACTTTCTTAAAATAGACCTCTGCATCACACTTGCAGCGTCCTTTGCAATATGGACAATAAAGTTCTTTTTTATTATACCAGATCATCTTTGCAGAAAAAAGATGAACAAACTTACATTCCTGAAGTGCCCTTTCCAGAGGAACTTTACCGCCTGCATTCCAGCAGATGATAAACACTTCCCCTATGCCCTTCTCCGCAAACTGATTCAATGCATAGTTCATAAGCCCAACTGCCAGACCCTGTCTGCGAAATGCTTCTTTTATTCCTACTGACTGAATCTTGCCAACAGGTGCCAAAGTATCCTGCTGGCATACCCGTTGGATTTTCTGTTCCGTAAGCCTGGTATCCTCTGCAATCTGCTTCTCATTGGTAAGATAGTAATAAATATATCCTGCAAGCTCTCCTTCTGCAGTTCTCAGCAGAAGGAATGCCCGTTCACTGCTTCCAATGGCCTGCTCAAGCTCTTCTTTCTGATACAGATTTTCGCCTACGCACCTGTCCATAAGCTGCAGTGTTTCCTCAATATCCTCTTTTTCCAATGAATACAGACAAAATTCTCTGCCAGAAGCCCCAAACCTCCCTGTCTTTTGTGTCATAAGCTTCCCTTCTCACAGGACAAAATCTGCATGCCCATTGTAATCTCCGATTCCTCACTCAGAATCAGCTGCTGAAGTTCTTCATAATTCTTCTTCAGCCAGTTCTGCCAGTCCTGATATTTTCTGTTATCCGGTTCTTCTGCCAGCAAGATTTCCACATCCTCGGGCAAATAGGAAAAAAAGGTCTGGAAAATATCTTCTTTTTGCTGCTGTTCGCCTTTGGCAGCGGAAATCCCCTTGCACCAGACATGGATATGATCGTATCCGCAGTTGGTCAGCCAGCCGGGAACTGCCTGACCGGTTTCTCTTTTTCCTGCGTATTTGTCCTCTTTTAAGATATCCAGAAACTGTCCAAGAAGATTCTTTTCATCTGGAGCCAAAGTGGATATGCGGTCATTGCTTTCTGTGATAAAAATCACTCCGCCTTTTTTCAAAAAATTCTTCAATGTGCGAAGCAGCTTTTCCCCATCATGCAAATGCATTAATACAAAAGAAAGACAGATCAGATCAAATTCTCTGTCTTCCGGTTCCGTGCATAGCTTCTGAAAATCCGCGGAAAACGAATCCCGATCCACATCCATCTGATAAAAAGAAAATTTAGTATTTCCGTACTGACTGTTGGCTCTTTCCACAAGCTGCTGATTATACTCCAGGCCAATCACCCTGGAAATCCTGTCATCTGAAAAGCGGTGAAAGGTTCGGGCTCCATCATTGCAACCAATATCCAGAACAGAAAGTTCTGACTTCCCCTTAAAAAAATGCTCTAACGCAGGTTTCTCTGCCTGTGACAACAGCAAATTCTGTCTTCTCAGTCGTTCCCTCTCTTTTTCTTCCTGAAATACTAACTGACTTTGCACTACTTGTCTCCTTGTCCGTCAAAATTTATGCTCTGAATAATAACCGCTTCGCATTCTCTTCCGTCACTGCAATTACTTCTTCTGCAGTAATTCCCTTAATCTGAGCCAGGGCTTCTGCAACATAGGGCAGATTCAAGGAAGAATTTCTCCTGCCTCGATTGGGCTCCGGTGCCATATAAGGGCAGTCCGTTTCCAGAACGATCTGGGACAGCGGCGCTATGGCAGCTACTTCTTTCAGCTTCTTTGCATTTTTGAAAGTAAGCACGCCGCCAATGCCAAGATAAAGTCCCATTTTCAAATATTCCGCCGCAATCTCCTTACTGTAGGAAAAACAGTGAATGATTCCGCCGGACATATCTTTTTTCATATATTCCTTTACAATCTCCAGAGTGTCCTCGGCTGCATCCCGGCTGTGGATCATAAATGGCAGCTTCTCCTCCCTAGCAATGTCCATCTGCGCCCGGAACATCTCCTGCTGCTGTTTATGCTCTGCCTCTTCCTTATGCCAGTAGTAATCCAGACCGATTTCTCCGATGGCGACCATTTTCTCCATATGGGAAAGACGCCGGATCTCATCCAGAGTATCCTGTGTCATAATTCCTGCATCGTCGGGATGAACCCCCACTGCGCCATACACAAAAGGATACGCTTTTATCAATTCCAAGGTTCCGCCAAATCCCCCGGCTGACGCGCACACATTTACAATACAGCCCACTCCCCCGTCTTTCATGGAAGAAAGGAGCTGATCTCTGTCTTCGTCAAATGCCTCATCATCATAATGTGCATGTGTATCAAATATCATTTTTCTGCCTCATTTTTCTTTGAAATACAACAATTATAGCATACTAAAATCATACCAGTAAAGTGTTATAAACCTCTTTTTGGAAGTTCTATTTTAGTTGTTACTGTGAATAGAACGAACATCGAACTATTTTAAACACAATTTCAAAAAAGCAAAAAATACTTGATAATTCAGAAGATTCGACAGATAATGTGGAGCTTGAAAAAATTGATATTCCTTATGTCCAGGTACCAGGCGGTGGCATTTTTGCATATATAAACGGAGACAGTACCGGAAAAACAGTTCTTCTCAGATCCGACATCGATGCACTTCCCATACTGGAATCCGAGACCAATCTTAAGAATAAAAAAATATGTATTTCAAAAAATCCTGGTGTTATGCATGGCTGCGGCCATGACGGCCACATTGCCATGCTTCTTACCGCCGCAAAAATACTGAAGAATATGGAAGCTTCCCTAAATGGACGCGTTGTCCTTATGTTTGAGGAAGGAGAAGAAGGACATCGGAATATAGAAAAGCTTCTGGCTTATATGGCAGAAAAGGACATGAAGTTTGACACCTGCTACGCCTCTCATGTGCGTTGGGACATTCCCACAGGAAAACTTTCCTGCTGCCAGGGTTCTGCTATGTCAGGCCTTTACCACTTCGTACTTGAAATAAACGGAAAAGGCGGACACGGTTCCAGACCGGATCTTGCCCACAGTGTAATTGACTGTTTCCATGACATATATTCCAACCTTGATACACTCCGGCTAAAATACATAAAGCCAAACACCGTTCTGACCTGGTCTCTGGGCTCTGTCAATGCAGGAGCAACCTTTAACCTGATTCCCGACAAGCTTACCTGCGAGGGAAGCATCCGAATGATGGATCGAAGCAGCGGAGAAGAATTTATCAAAGAATTTGAACAAATTGTTGCTGCAATTTGTCCTCTTAATTACTGTACCTACCAGTTTAAATTACTGGAACAGCTTTTACCTACAGAGAACTATCCTGCATGTAGAAAAACCTATCTTGATTCTATCAGGAAACATATCGGCGAAAATGTCATATATGATTGTGAACCATGGATGGCATCTGAAACCTTCAGTTATATGTGCAGCCTGTTTCCAGGTGTAGAAACCTTCGTTGGAATAAAAAATGACGAATTAGGTTCCGGCGCTAATCACCATACCCCGGAATTTGATCTGGACGAGGACGGACTTACCTATGGTACTGCCGCTGCCGTCAGCTACGTTTTGGAATACTTGGAAAACACGCCTGACACTTCTGCTTTTGAACCTGCATACAACAGCATCAGCGAACTGATCGCCACATTTGGTCAACAGCCAGGAAGTACCGAATATATGGATTTGATGCTGAACAGCAACAATTTCGGAATTGACGGTACTGCAGAGCTGCTTGCAAATGTAATTCGTAAAAATTTCGGATTATAGATCTTCCTAGAGCGTGTTTGAAAAAGGCTTTCTGCAAGATGTGCGTCACAATTTGTGGGAGATTTTGTCCGGATGAGGGCGCCGTAGCGGGCTACGGCAACCGAATTCGGGTGAAATCTCCCGCAAAGTGGGGCGTGCAGATTGCGAGAATGATTTTTCAAACAGTCTCTAATGTACTTATGCTGCCTCACGCCGCATATTTTACCGATCAGGCACTGGAAGATATGGTGCACAATTCACTGATTGTAACAAGCCAGTATTTTAAAACTATGAAAGAGCAGCCATAAGCAGTCTTCGTCAGCCCACAAACTAAGAATCCCCTCCACAAAAGCAACTGCTGCATAGTGGAGGGGATTCTCATTTACTATAAAATTTATGAATATTTACTGCCTTGCACAATTTCCAGCTTCCCCGGTCATAATCTCAATGCCATGACCAAGAGCTCCAATAATGTATTCCAGACTCTCCTTTACTGCTTTCGGACTGCCTGGAAGATTAATGATCAGAGTCTTTTTCCGGATTCCGGCTGTGGCGCGGCTGAGCATGGCGCGTTTTGTGATCGTCATGCTGTAGGCGCGGATGGCTTCCGGGATTCCCGGAACCTTACGTTCTGTGATATCTTCGGTGGCCTCCGGCATAACATCCCGCGGGGAAAAACCTGTTCCACCAGTAGTCAAAATCAGTTCTGCCTGATTCTCATCTGCGATTTCCGCCATTCGTCTGGAAAGCATGGCACGGTCATCCGGAAGAATATCCATAGATACTACCTGATAGCCTTCTCTTTCTGCGATTTCCTTAATTGCCGGACCGCTTAAATCTTCCCGCTTGCCCTGAAATCCCATATCACTGGATGTGATAATTGCTACTCGTTTCATTTTTCTCCCCCCTTCGTTTTTATTTCTTTGAATAAAAAATCTCCACTCTTACCGCCAGTTTTCTCTACCAGGTGAATATCCGTCATCACCATATGCTTGTCGATTGCCTTGCACATATCATAAATTGTAAGAAGAGTCACCTGCACACCGGTAAGGGCTTCCATTTCCACGCCTGTTTTACCGTCTGTCTTCACAGTGCAAAAAGTGCGGATAATTCCATTTTCTTTTTCAATTTCGAAATCAATGGTACATTTGGTAACCGGCAAAGGATGGCACATAGGTACCAGATCCGAGGTGTGCTTCACAGACATGATCCCGGCAACTCTGGCAACGCCAAGAACGTCTCCCTTTGCCACAGTGCCTGCAGTAAGATGCTCCATGATTTCTGCTCCAACCTGGATAGAACCTGTTGCAATTGCAGTTCTGTGGGTAATCGGTTTATCCGAGACATCCACCATAACAGCATTACCATTTTTATCAAAATGGCTTAATTTATTACACATAATTCGTCCCTTTTTATAACAATATTAACCTATTGTATTATATTCCGGCTATATCAGATGGACGCTTCCGGTCAAAATCAGCAGATTTCAGATCCTGCCGGCATATTTTTTTCAGGGCTGACTACGCATACATTTCCCTCAGCATCCTCTGCGCAGAGAATCATTCCCTCACTAAGAATTCCTGCAAGTTTCGCTGGTTTTAAGTTGGTTACTACCATAACCTTTTTGCCAACCATTTCCTCTGGTGTATAGTAAGCCTTGATTCCAGATACGATCTGGCGAACCTGGCTTCCAATCTTAACCTGGGAGCAAAGAAGCTTCTTGGATTTCTTCACCGCCTCACAGGCAATAACCTCACCAACCTGGAACTGAAGCTTTGCGAAATCATCAAATGTGATCTCCGGCTTCGCCTCAATATCTACAACCTTCTCCTCTGGCTTTTCTTCCTTCGGCTCTTCTTTCGGTGGATGAAGCTCGTTTACTTTTTCCATAACTTCTTTGATGTCCATACGGGCAAAAAGGATCTCCGGTTTATCTGTTACCTTGTTTCCTGACGGATACAGTCCAAATGTCTTCAGATCCTCAAGAGTTCTCTCTGAAGCATTTAACTGACCAAGGATTCTCTTTGTTGTGTCCGGCATAAAGGACTCAAGAAGAGTGGTTCCAATGCAAATGCCCTCAACCAGATTGTAAAGAACGGTTGCAAGACGATCCTGTTTGGTCTCGTCCTTTGCAAGTGCCCATGGCATTGTCTCATCAATATATTTGTTGCAGCGTTTGAAAATAGTGAACACTTCTGTGATGGCATCTGCTACACGAAGTTTCTCCATCTTTGCATCAACCTTTGCAGGAACAGAAAGAATGAAGCTCTTCAGATCATCATCAACAGGTTCTGTTACGCCTTTATTCTCTACCACGCCGCCAAAGTATTTGTTTGACATGGAGATGGTACGGTTTACCAGGTTTCCAAGAGTATTTGCCAGCTCGGAATTCATACGCTCTACCATCAGCTCCCAGGTGATCACACCATCGTTGTCAAACGGCATTTCATGAAGTACGAAATAACGGACAGCATCAACGCCGAAGAAATCAACCAGCTCATCTGCGTAGATAACGTTTCCTTTGGATTTGCTCATTTTTCCATCGCCCTGGAGAAGCCACGGATGACCGAATACCTGCTTCGGAAGAGGCAGATCCAGTGACATCAGGAAGATTGGCCAGTAAATAGTATGGAAACGGATGATATCTTTTCCAATAAGATGAAGGTCGGCAGGCCACATCTTGTTAAACAGTTCAGAATTGTCTCCATCGCAATCATAACCGATTCCGGTAATATAGTTGGTCAGGGCATCCAGCCATACATATACAACATGCTTCGGATCAAAGTCTACCGGAATTCCCCATTTGAAAGAAGTTCTGGATACGCACAGATCCTGAAGTCCCGGAAGAAGGAAGTTGTTCATCATCTCGTTCTTACGGGATTCCGGCTGAATGAATTCCGGATGTGTCTTAATGTGCTCAATCAGACGGTCTGCGTATTTGCTCATTTTGAAGAAATAAGCCTCTTCTTTGGCTGGTACGCATGGGCGTCCGCAGTCCGGACATTTTCCGTCTACAAGCTGGGATTCTGTGAAGAAGGACTCACATGGAGTACAGTACATTCCCTCGTACTCTCCCTTGTAGATATCCCCTTTTGCATACATTTTCTTGAAAATCTTCTGAACCTGTTTCTCATGGTCTTCATCTGTGGTACGGATGAATTTGTCATAGGATGTGTTCATCAGATCCCAGATGCTCTTGATCTGACCGGATACGTTATCAACGAATTCTTTAGGTGTAACACCTGCTTCTTCTGCTTTCAGCTCAATCTTCTGGCCATGCTCGTCAGTTCCGGTCTGGAAAAATACGTCGTAGCCCTGCTGTCTTTTATAACGCGCAATAGCGTCTGCCAGAACCGCCTCGTAGGTATTGCCAATGTGCGGCTTGCCGGATGTATAGGCAATGGCTGTGGTGATGTAATATTTTGGTTTACTCATTGTATTTCCTCCTTTTCTGTGTAACAAAAAGAGCTGGTTAAACTTCTCCTTCCTGTCACAACATAAAAAAACGTCTTCTCAAATATACTGAGAAGACGAGTTATCCCGTGTTACCACTTCTATTCATTCCCGCCTCACGGTACAGATGGAAAAACCATCTTCGGGAATCTCACCGGGTACCTTCATACCCTTACGCTATAACAGGCGTTCCTGTCGCAGCCTAAATTACTTCAACTGCGCCCCTCCAAAGCCATCTTCCATCTGTTCCATACACACCCCCTCTCAGCCTGGAAAAGCAACTCTTAACTGCTCATCTCCCGGGGGATTCTCTGTAATGCGGTACGCAAATGTACTCTCTTTTTCTATGGGTTTGGCTTATAAATTCATATAAAAGAGCGTATCACATTTTAATGGGTTTGTAAACCCAAATTTATCATTTTACAGCGATGCAATATTTATAATTTTAGTGTAAATTTAACCAAATTACTATTGACAAATTTGCAATTATCTTGTATATTAATATCAGTAACAATTACTATTATTGAGAGAAAGGAGGAATCAGATGGCCACATTGAAATACAGCCGCCAGAGAGAATCTATTAAGGAGTTTCTTACTGGCAGAACCGACCATCCCACCGCTGATTTTGTTTATGAGAATATGAAGCAGATTTATCCAAACATCAGCCTTGGAACTGTATACCGAAACCTCTCTCTTCTCGCTGATCTGGGTGAAATACAGAAGCTTTCCAGCTTTGGCGGAGCAGACCGATTCGATGCCCGCACCGTTCCCCATTGTCACTTTATGTGCACCCGCTGCGGCAGAGTGATGGACGTATTCAGCGAACATATTGATAAAAGCCTTGAGAGTATTGCAGCTGACTTTAAGGATGGTCAGATTTCCGATTATAAAGCAAGATTTTTCGGAATTTGCAAGGAATGCCTGAAGGAAGAGTCTCACTAATCAGTTGAATAAATTTTTCATTTTCTGATCATAGCTATTCTGTAGGGAATTACAACCGCTCGACAAGCAATGGCCACAGCACCAAACTTTAAGTGAACATTCGATCCTGTTAGAAAAAAGTTTCAATAACTCTTGACAAGCAAGAAACAATATGTTACCATAAAACAGTAATGATTACTATTATTAAAAACTAAATAAAAATTTTATATAAGAAAAGGAGAATTTAATTATGGCTAAATGGGTATGTAGTGTATGTGGTTATGTTCATGAAGGTGACACAGCTCCGGAAGTATGTCCAATCTGCAAGGCTCCGGCTGAGAAATTTACGAAACAGGATGATGAAATGGCATGGGCAGCTGAGCATGTTGTGGGCGTTGCTAAAGGTGTCAGCGAAGACATCCTTGCTGATTTAAGAGCAAACTTCGAGGGCGAGTGCTCTGAGGTTGGTATGTATCTTGCTATGGCACGTGTTGCTCACAGAGAAGGATATCCGGAAGTTGGTATGTATTATGAGAAAGCTGCTTATGAAGAAGCAGAGCACGCAGCTAAATTCGCTGAGTTATTAGGTGAAGTTGTTACAGACAGCACCAAGAAGAACCTTGAGATGCGTGTAGCAGCTGAGAACGGCGCTACAGCTGGTAAGACTGATCTTGCGAAACGTGCTAAAGCAGCTAACCTTGACGCAATCCATGATACAGTTCATGAAATGGCAAGAGACGAGGCAAGACACGGAAAAGCATTCGCTGGTCTGCTTAAGAGATATTTCGGAGAATAATTTTTACCGGGGAATCGCATAAAATAAAGCTTTTTATAAAAGGGAATCACTTTCGTGATTCCCTTTTTGGGCAGACTTCCGTCATTTTTAATATGTAAATCAGGTGTCCCTAACCCATTTTTCACTCTTAAAAACTCTCAAAATGTGTCTCTCCCGTTTCGTTTAATTTGTGCGGACCACAGTCCCTCCCCGCATAGCTTCTCTCGCTATTTTGTACTTAATTTTCTGTAAATTCATACAACGGCATATTGTTCTCATCATATAAAACAATCATCATAACCGCATTCACCTCGCCGGTTGCACTTTCAAAGCATAATAAATAATAGCCGTCACGGTCTAATGATTTCACAATATAACGTTTTTCCTGATTTCCAGATGTAATTGTTCGGATCAGTTTTCCATCTTCGATTCGCCAGCTTCCATTAATCTCAGGCCAGTTGGGATTTATTTCTTCTCTTGTGCGATAGCTGTCATCTGTTCCAAAGCTTCCAAGCTGTTTTGTATTACCATCTGCGTCATATTCATAAAGGTCTCCGGCACCAGTGGTTCCGCCAATTGCCCAGTTGACCGTATAATACCGGAATCTGCATGGAAAAATGGAGGATAATTCCTCTTCTGTTAAAGTCTCAAACTCGTCTGCATGAGCTTTGAAGTAATAAAATCCACTTTCATAGTCATTATCCGCATCTGTATGATTCACATATGCAGCAATAAAATCATCTTTGGATTTTATAACCTTCTCCGCCTGTGCAAGCTCTGCTTCCTGTTTTTTCCTGCTGCTTTCCTGCGCTTCTTCTATTTCATGTTTACTTTTTCTTTCCTTCCTGCCTTCCTCATCTAACGGCGCACCATATCCGCCTTCATCAATTAGCTCTGCGATATTGCCTGCTTCCAATGCAAAGCTATATTTAGATGAACCAAGATTCAGTACACAACGTATATCATTTCCTTCATATAAACATTTCACAATATCTTCTCCTGAAGATCCGCTGACATAAACATTGCCATTGGGTTCCTCACCTAGCAAACCATATTCATATACCGTATTTATACTTCCAACTTTTATTTTCAATTCTTTAGAATCAGAAGAAAAATAAGTAGCAGGGGTATCCTTATACTCTAAAAGTTTAAAAGATAAATCATAACAATAATCAAATTCATCAAAATTAATATATGCTGTGACAAGCAGATCACTACCGGTTGTTGCCGTGTTGCTAAAGGTTCCGGAAACAACCGTACTTATAACAGATTGCCCCGTTGCATCCCCGAAGTCATCTACTACCGCAACTTTTCCCCAGGAGTTATTGTTTCCTTCATCCGTACTGGAATCCTCTTCTATTTCTGAAACTACCTCTGCATTCTCTTCCCCATAGGAAAGCGTTGGAGACATAAATACACACCCCAATGCCAACGCCAGCGCTAATGTTCTTTTCTTCATCCTTTGACCCCCATTTTTTGTAATTTTATTTGAGACTGATAAGTTATCATATAATAATAGGAGGAAGGAAAGCAATTACCTGAAAGCATAGTACAAGAAGAAATTATTACTGTTCACGACCTTCACAGCAACACGCTTCGCGATGCACAGAAATCATACTTTGCAGGATTCTGCTACTGCAGCAGGGAGTCCCGGCGGCATCTGCCATTGTGCCGTAATATAAAAAGAGTTACAGACCGCAAAATGATTAATCTGTAACCCTAAAACTCTTATTAAAATATTACTTGAACGCTATATAAAAAAGCCCTCACAGAGCATTACTCCGAAGCAGTCTCAAAATTTGCCTTCGCCGTATCCACCGAATGCTCTGCTTTATTATCAATGTCCACATCATTTTCTGAGAAAGTACTTCCCGCGAAATCAAGGACTTCATTCCCAGGTAGATTCTCAATGCAGACCGCCGTTCCATTTCCGGTAAATGTATTATTCAGATAGTTGGGCGCTGTACCATAAGCCATGCTGCTGTTAAACTTCAGTGCAATTTTATTATTGGTAAAAGTACAGTCCATTGCATTTACCCAGGCTTCATTATTGGCAATTGCAGCCGTATCCCAACCATTAAAACTGCATTTGGAAAGTAAAGTAAGACAATACGCGTTCACCCCAATTCCAGAATTCCCTTTAAACTGGATTCCTGACATTTCCGCGTAATTTCCATTCAATCCGCGCAAGCTGACGGTTCCTGTGAAAGTAGTCACGTCATCTCCGTCTGAGCTGCCATAAATTCCCCACACATGATTTCCAAAAACAATATCACCATCATAAGTTACTGCCGGAAGATGAAGGTAAACCGGAGTTTCCGATGACACCTCTTCCTCAATGGAAGCCAGCAATGCATTCAGTTCCTCTGTGGTCTCCATAGGCGTATCCTCTGAAAAATAGGTAACTGCTGCCTGCTTTTCAATGGTAAGCCGTGTGCTAAGAGAAATCGTATCTCCGTTTTTCATCGTCAGATTCCACAAGATATCGTTAGTACCGCTGTCTGACGTATAAATAATATCAGAAACATATGCTGCATTTGGAAAACTCTCGTTATGAACCGGTTCTACATAATCTACCTTCCGGGAATTTTCTCCAGGTTTTGTATCCACCTTACAGGAAACTACCTTTTCTGTAAATTCTTCCCACGCCAGTTCTCCAGTCTCCTGATCCAGAACATACAGCTGACATGGAAGGGCACTCTCCATTCCCTGCGCCAGTGTATCAGTACGTTCGCCCTGGGCATGTCCTGTTACTCCATCATCTTCGGAAAAATTCAACAGCAATTTATAAGATTTTCCTTTGTCTGTATAAACTACCTGTGCACCGCCCTCATAGGACTTCGGACGGTGATGCAGAGAAAAAGCTACTCCAACAGCTGCCAGAAGCACTACCACAGCAGTTGCTCCAAAAGCCGCCTTTCTCCATCGTTTCGGTGCTTTTATCTCCTGTTTTTCCTTCTGGACTGCTGTACAGTGAGGACAAAAAGAAGCGTTGTCCGAAAGAGGCTGTCCGCATTTTATACATTTTTTACTCATATTTTTCTCCTATTACGATATATTTATGGTTAACATACCTTACAGCTAGAGCGTGTTTGAAAAAGGCTTTCTGCAAAATGTGCGTCACAATTTGTGGGAGATTTCGCTCGGATGAGGGCGCCGTAGCGGGCTACGGCAACCGAATTCCGGTGAAATCTCTCGCAAAGTGGGGCGTGCAGATTGCGGGAATGATTTTTCAAACACACTCTAGTACTGCATCCATCTAGTTTTTAAAGTGTTGTTGGATATAGCTTTGCCAGTTTAATTCTGGCATCAGCTGTCGTGAACTGCCAGTTTATTTTTACGCATTTTGCATTTCGATTCACTGTCCA
>ENA-OQLI01000640-OQLI01000640.1-human-gut-metagenome-genome-assembly--contig:-NODE-640-length-37628-cov-7.309032_pt1 | contig 37628 bp, 25 predicted proteins | sample MGYA00242805_ERZ504812 | MGnify/ENA primary metagenome ERZ504812 (study PRJEB26092, sample SAMD00036430) | human gut metagenome | host: Homo sapiens | study: EMG produced TPA metagenomics assembly of... | reverse complement strand
AGAGCTGGCACCTTGGAGTGAAAAACTCCAATCTATCAAAAATCGCATGTGAATTATAGTGAATTACTCCAACTCGCAAAGGGCTGGGGTAATTTTAAATTTTACCGCGGTATTATTTGGCGGTTACAAAATAACGCTTTTAATTGCATTTATTAGTTTAAATAATGTTTCCGTAGTTCTAACGATTTTTGCTATACGCTCAATACCCTCAACTCCCCCAGTGTTTTCCGTCTTTCGCCTGAACGGCGATTGTGGATGTCTCTCCTCCACCTCTTAAAACGTACACGGTAAACCGGTTCTTTCCATAATTAGTTGAACATATAGTGAAAATATTCTCCGAAAAGCACTTTTGCTTTCAATAATTCAAAACTATTGCGTCCGTACATGATTCGTTTGATCACTTTGATCTTATTAACACTTCCTTCTGCTAAACCATTATTATACTGTTCAGTTATACCGTTTTTGACTGCAGTAAGGTCTTTATTTATTCCTTCCAAAAATGTATTTAATTCAGGTTGATTTACCATTTTGGCGTGTTCAATCCATGAGTCAAGCTTCACCGATTGTTTAGAATAGATTATTTCATAAAATTCTTTTATTAACGAATATAAAGTTCCTAATAATGGGTATCTTTCAACAGTCATGTTAAGCTGTTCCCGAGTAAGTGTTGGTATGGTTTCGATTTTTTGATAAATCAGTTTACAAAGCGATTTCCTTTGAACGTAACTTACATTTATTGGGGGAGAGCCTGTTTTGCTATAATGGTGACTTCTTTCTTTTTGCATAAATACACGGATGGATGCCACAGATCCAGTGTATCCTTTTTTAGATAATATTTTTTGTATTTCTGGATAAGTAATCCCTTTACTCCTTAATTCGATAACATCATCATGAAAAGGAGCTAACTTTCCACCCAATTTTGCACCATAATGTCCATTGATTGTGGAATTTTCCTGTGTCAGATACCGTTTGATGGTTGGTACCGTATGGTGCATCATCATGGCAATTTTAGTAATGGGGTATCCCTGACTATATAATTCTTTTGCTTCATCTATTTCATTTTGCTTTTTTCGGACAGATAACTGATGTTGTCTTTCATAAGTATTCGGCTTATTTTCGGGAATCTTTGATTCTGGAATCGCAAGATACCGCTGGACTGTTTTGGTCGTAGAATGAAGTAATAATGCAATTTCCTCTATCGTCAATCCTTCCGCCCTCTTTTTTTGTGCAAATCTGATCCTTTGTGAGCGATTTGCTGTATTATAAAGTACCTCTACCTCTTTCGGAACTTCCTGTATGTTCGGTATCTCAAGACGGGCTGGATATAATCGAATTATAATTCTATTAATGGCTTCTGCAAGCCCCTTTATCAGATGAAATCGGTCGCTGACCTGAACCGCATTCGGATGTGATTTCGATATAGCGGATGAATAAATTACTGCTCCATCCCTTGCAACTAATTCTATATTAGGGAATGTTGAAAGCCACTGTTTTACATCTTTGGAATCTCTGGAAGGAAGTAGGTCTATAATACGATGCGTTATCAGGTCAACCATAACAGTACCATAAGACTTTCTTTTCCGAATAGCAAAATCATCCACACAAATCTTTGTTACATTAGACTTATCCACAATGGATGGCATTTTTTTTAAGCAGATCGCAAATACTGCTTTTGCAGACTTTTATAGAGCTTTCCTTTAATAGAGCAGATGCACTGACTGAACTGACTTTTGCAGATGTCAATAATATTTTATCAACAAGCCGTTTTGTTTTCCTTTCCCTGGGCGCAATAAAATCAAATCTCTCAGAAAAAGTTTTATGGTCACAGGCAGGATTGGAACAAAACATCTTTCGTGTATTTAATAAAACTATTGTCTGCTTATCCTGTATTGGGATATCCTGGATCTCACGCTGATACACAGAATGTATTTTTGAGGATACCTTACCACAATAAGGACAAGGCACTTTTTCTCTTGAAGATTTAACTTCAAATATAACTTGTTGATTTTTTAATTTGTATCGAATGCATTCTAAATCTGGATCCAATAATTTTATGATTTCCTGTTCCATAGAAGATCACCCTGTATTATAATAACGCTTTTGCACATTAATATCAACTAATTATGGAAAGAACCGATTTACCGTGTACCTTAAAACATAACAGGAAATTAGACTTTTTATTCATCTCAGTACAATATGATACATACAAAGCCAATTATTATCCTTATACTAATCCTCCTTATGTTTTATAGCAATCAGTTAACTTCCAACGGAATATCAATTACATAAATCCTCTCCAGCTGATATCTCTCGTTACTTCCATCACTAGTGAAATATTCTTTCTGTAGAAAAATACTGATTTTTCTTTTTTGTCTCCATAATTCAATATCATAATTTGGCTCCCATTCACCAAGAGAACTGTTTGTGATATCTACAATATTCTCAGTAATAATTTCTGTTCCATTAATTGATAGCATGGCGATTGATGCATATGATGCCCTTTCTTTATCTCTAAATAATGTATAAATTTTTGCATTCTCTCCAGAGCCATTAACTAGAATCTGCGGTCTTGCACATGGCAATTGCCTTGTTCCAACACCGCTCAGATCAAAATCTGTATTGCGAATATCTGTATTATACACAATCCACTGTTCACCAGTAAAACGAATTACATGATACTGAACAACATCTTTTTCTCGCCAGTAAGAAATAATATATGGGAAATTGTCATCATCAACAGTCATAGATGTCTGATTAATCAAAGAACTATTTTGAGGTATTTCCTGTATCACCTCTGCCGTTTCCTCTGTAACAGGAGCTTCTAAAATCTCTCCTTTGGAATTCGTAAAAACTGTTCCACTGTCATCCGTTGATACCATATAAGACAAATTATAATTTGTTGATACATCTCCTGTTTCTCTCCATACCCAGGAAATATGCAATCGTCCCTTACCATCAACCGTCGCCTGCCAATATGGGGATCGTAATCCCTCGCCCGAAATTAAATTATTATTTACTCTCATCCATTCTTCTGATGCCACATTATACTTATTTAAAACCAAATTACCATTTCCTGATGTTCCGTTTCTATACAAAAAGAACAAATTTCCTGATGGCAATACATAAAACTCGGGATAAGTAACTTTATCTTCTAACTCTCCCAACATAATTCTTTCTTCTATCATCAAGGAATCTGGCTCTACGCTCTTACCATAAGTAAGTCCTCCTGAATGAGAACTCAATGCTACATGTAAATATCCTTGTCCATCCACAGCAATAGAAACCACATTATGTGCATCTGTTATTGTACCTTTTAACTTAGTCCATTGATATGTCCATTCTCCGGAATTAACTCTTCTGCCCAGAACAACCGTTCCAAAATAATCGTAATACGCACAGTATTGGATTTCATCATTATTAGCATTTATATGTGTTGTTATTGCACTTTTTCGAAACGAAGTAGAATTCACCGAATTCCCGGCAAATGCATAAGACAATTGACTATATGAATATCCCCGTGACATATTGAATAGCATCTGACTTCCATCACATTGATCTAATCTCTTCACTTTCTTTTCCCAAGTTCCGACACACACATCATCTGTTTTCTTCCCATACACAACTATATAATCAGCTTCTCCTCCTCTGAAATCATTCTGAAAATAATATAAATTCCCACGGCGCACACACAACGTATCTACTCCGTCTCCATCCCAATCCCCTACATATGTACTATCATCTGCTTTTCCATACACAACTGTATAATCAGCTTCTCCTCCTCTGAAATCATTCTGAAAATAATATAAATTCCCACGGCGCACACACAACGTATCTACTCCGTCTCCATCCCAATCCCCTACGTGGGCGATATCAGACGATTTCCCATAGACTACAATATAATCAGCCTCCCCCCCGTCAATCTCACATTTAAAATAATAGGTGTTCCCACGGCGCACGCACAGTGTATCATTCACTTCTTCCCGTTCATAAGACAGTGTCCCTTTTTCAAATTCCTGCCATAAAAAACCATCTTCTACATATTCTTCCCCAACAGGAGCTCCAATCGTATTGACCCCTCCACTGGATATATATACATTCAACAACCATGTCTTAACCGCAAAAACACCGTACTTCGAACTAAAAATAGAGGCATATTCATAATCAATATACCCTGTTCCATTATCTAAACTATATCCATTATTTAAAGGTGATCCAAAAACGCTTTCCCCACCATTGTTCTCATAATAATTTATAATCAATTTTTTTTGCTCTTCATTGATATCATCACACACAAAATCCGATACCAATTCGGAGAACTCATCCTTCTGACTTATTTCAGCATTTGGTGTGATTCCTTCTCCAAATCCTTGTATAACATAAGAAGAATCAACATCTTCACTAGTAGTTGAGATTGTACCTGTTTTTTCTTCATTATCTGTCGGGATTTCATCTGCCTCTTGAGGGATTTTTTCCTCTGATGTCTCATTATTATCTATCTCTTGTGGATTTTCAGCTTCTTCTGTAGTTTTTTGCAATTCAGCAGCGAATATTGTTTGACTAGAAAGTATTAAAAAACATATCATCAAACACACAGCCACACACTTTTTCATTTATATCAATCTCCAAACTTAATTTTAAACTTTGACAATAATGCCTTATTAATCATACTTTATTTCAACTATTTTTCATGCCCTCACTCTACTAAAATTATATTTACTTTCTTTTAATATATCAATAAGACAAAAGAGAAATATCCAATAATTAGTAGAACGAAAATTTTTAATCTCAATGATCCCTTTCATTATATACATGAAAGGGATAGGCAAACAACTTTTACCCATCCCTTTCAATGGTATTTTAATTATATACAATTACTGTCGTTCCCGCAGGAATATTATTATAAATCCAATGTGCATTATTAATATCTAATCGTACACATCCATGCGATAACGCCATACCCAGTCTGCTGTCTCTTGGTGTTCCATTTTTGTTATATAGTGTGGAGTGGAACAAATAATTGCCATAAAATTGTGTCCACCAGTAACATCTGGAAGCGCCAGAGTCAAAATAGTATCCTCTGCTTCCTACACGGAACACTCCGCCTACCGTCGGCGTACTTGGAGCCCCTACGGTACAGCTCCAGTACTTAATATTTCTCCAGTTGCCTCTCCATCCCTGATAAATTCCTACCTTACGGGTCCCCCGGTTCACTGCAATAATATAAGGAGTAGAACTAGTGTATAGATTCACCTGTGCATACATTCCTGCATCTGGACCAATATTATACTTTTGTTCTGTATAATATCCACTGTTTTTACCGGGTGCTGTGGCATCTTTAGAAACCAGTCGAATCTGGATCCCTTCAATCCTATAACTGCATTTAGTAGTCCCTGCTGCCTGCCCATTCTTCGCCCATCCGAGCCATCCATATTTCTCCACATGGGTACGATACCAGATATCATAGTATTTTGACAAATCACCTGTCAGTTTTATCTTAATGGCTTCCATTCGCTTTGATCCATCTGTGCATCCGGCAACATTGCCCTGGTCTACCCAGCCGCCCCATCCGCTGCTCTGCAGGTGTACGGAATACTGGATTCCTCCTGTCGGGGTCAGCTCATTCGTTCTGTTCAGGTTTATTACAATATTTTCCAGGCGTTTCTTTTGTCCAGTAGTACCCAAAGTATTCCCCTGAACGATCGCATTGCTCATTCCCTGTCCCTGTATCGTTCCTGCATAGGTAAGATCTGATGTCTGATATCCTTCTATATATTTTGTTCCTGAAGTGCTTGGAGCCGGATCTCCTTTTTTCACCATCTGAATTCTAACAGCCTCAATCCGCTTGCTTAAATCTTTCGTCCCTACAATATCGTCAATCGTAGATGAATCCGGATTTCCTTTCACATAGGCAGACCAGCCGATCTTTGCCATATGAACAGAATAATAAACATCATATTCCTCTGCAATCGGGCCTTCCAGATGCATTTCTATCGCTTCAATCCGCTTTTTTTGGCCAGTAGTACCCGCAATTGCTCCGTTTTCTTTCCAGTCCTGCCAGCCTGTTCCCTGGAGATAAACCCGATATCTGATCTTACTGGTTCCATCGCCTTGCGTATCTCCGGTATCCGGAAGTTTTATCTTTAAAGCTTCTAAACGTTTTGCCTGGCCTGTCACGCCGGCTACGGCATTGTCAAAAGTTTCTGATCTCCAGCCATAGCTCTGAGAATGTGCCTGATAGGATATCCTGGGATATCGATAATGATCTGCCGTTTCTCCGGGCGCTGCTCCATCTTTCTCTACCAAACAGATCTCCAATGCTTCCAGACGTTTTGCATATCCTAAACTTCCGGCTTTCTGACCATTTTTCGCCCAGTCCAACCAGCCATACGTCTGGGAATGAACCCGATAGTAAATATCATATTTATCCGCATATTTTCCCGTCAGACAAATCTGAATTGCTTCGATACGCTTCGCCTGACCGGTACTTCCTGCAATCTCTCCATCTGATTTCCAGTCCTGCCAGCCATAGGTCTGCCCATGGACACGATATTCAATGCCGCCTTGTTCTTCTTCCTGCGCCGACACATTTTCATCCACGGTCTCGCCACCTTCTGACACGTCTGTAACTTCTGTATCCTCAGCTATTGATGGAGTCTCTACTATTTCTGTTCCAGATATAGCATTATCTTCGCCAGACTCCTGCTGTTCTTCTGCCGTCTCGTCTGCTACTGGCATTTCCGGCTCTTCGATGACATCCTCCATTTTCAGTGCAATTGCTTCCAGACGTTTGCCTTGTCCAGTGCTTCCAATCTGTTCGGAATACTTATATTCTGTCCAGTTATTCCATCCTTTGGTCTGCATGTGAATACGATAAGACAAAAGCGGCATCTGCTTTTCTGCAGGCTGCTGATCTGTTGTTTGATCACTATCACTTTCCGTATCTACATTCTCACCTTCACTTACATTTCCTGACTCGACACTGTCAGACTGTGTTTCATCCACATCAGATTTCTGTCCACTATCTTGCGTATTATTATCGCTTCCTCCATTCCCTGCCGAGTTCTGATCCTCTTTCGCCGACGTCTGCGAATCGCCATCTATTCCATTATCTGCTGTATCTTCCTCTGATATTTCCTGCTGTTGCTCAATAGGCTCTGTACCTTCTTGTGCCATACTGACCGCAGCATTACCTAAAGCAAGGCTCATGCTCAACATAATCGCAACAAATACTTTCAATCTTCTCATACTTTTTCACCGCTCTTCCTTACAGAATTTATAACAAACAGTATACTTTTAACCGATGTTTATTGTTCTGTCTCTACAAATGACCTGTCTGTGCTACCCGGAGCCTCTCCTCCTTTTTCAACAAGCTGAATCTGGATCGCTTCAGCTCGCTTGGCAAGTCCTTCTGTCCCTGCTGGATCTCCATTTTTTGCCCAATCCAGCCAGCCATAACTCTGCACATGAACGCGATAATAGATATCATATTGGGCCGCCATTTCTCCAGTCAACTCAATTTGTACTGCTTCCATTCGCTTAGCAAGACCTTCTGTTCCGCTGATTTCATTTCCATTGACCCAATCTTGCCATCCATAGGTCTGCACATGTGTCCGATACCGAATTTCATTTAAATTCTTTCCATTTGCAAAAGAAATTCTCAAAGCCTCCAAACGTTTTGCCTGTCCGGTAGTTCCACTGGTTGCTCCATCAAAGCTGTCAGATCTCCACCCATAGGTCTGCACATGTGTAGAATATTTAAGCAATGCCTGTCTGCTGGGCTGTATAGTTTCTCCCGGCGCCTGTGAATTTCCTGATTCATCTTTTTCAACCAGTTTCATCTGAACAGCTTCTACACGCTTTGCATAATCAAAAGTTCCTGCCGACTGCCAGTCTTTTGCCCAATCAAGCCAACCATAAGTCTGCACATATACGCGATAATAAATATCATATTTTTCACCAAGTGTTCCTGTCAGCTTCATTCTTATAGCTTCAAGACGCTTTCCTCCACCAGCAATTCCAGCCTCCGCATAATTTGCCTTTATAGCATCCTGCCAACCATAAGACTGCATATATGCTTCATACTGAATATCTCCATCACAGTCATAATCTGGATTTGCCACCTGTGCCCGGAAAGCCTCTACCGCAAGTGCCTGTCCGGTAGTCCCATTCTGCGCTCCATCCGCAGATACTGCCTGCCATCCTTTTCCAGCTACATATGTTGAATACTGTGCTGTTAAGGGCATTTTGACATATGCATTATCCGTCTCGCCAGGCGCTGCGGCTCCTTTCGGCAATACCGCTATCTGGATTGCCTCTGCACGCTTACTGTATCCTTGTGTTCCAGCTGGTTCTCCATTTTTTGCCCAGCCAAGCCAGCCATAGCTTTGGGCATGTACCCGGTAATAGATATCATATTTCTCTGCCTCATTCCCGGTCAGTTTAATGCGGAGGGCCTCAATCCTCTTTGCCTCTCCTTCCGTTCCCGCCATCTCTCCATCTGATACCGGATCCATCCATCCATAACTCTGAGCATGTACCTGATACTCTACCCCCAGATCACCATAGCCATCACCCACGTTAATCTTTATGGCCTCCAGACGCTTAGAATATCCTGTATATCCACTTTGATAGCCGTTTTGTTTTGGGGTATCCCATCCATAGGTCTGCTGATGTGTCGTATAAGAGATAATGTTTGTATCATCTACTGCTATCGGCTCCTGATCGTAAGTCTTTACCATAGAAAAGTCAAGATCCACCGGACCGCTGATTCCATTGACACTGCCGGCATCTGTACACTGCCACATAACATAAGCTCCAGTATAAGTACAGCTATGATTCCATTGAGCCACCCATCTGTCATAGTTATTGAAAACAGAATCTGTCAGATAATTATTGAACCAGTCGAGATTCGCATATACTCCAACTCTATAGCCTGCTGCACGGATCGTATCACAGAATGTTTTTGCAATCTGCGCAATTTGTGCTTTGCTGACAGAATTTCTTACAGCGGTCTCCTCCAGATCATAAAAAATCGGATAACTGAGATTATATCCCTTTACTAATCTCAAGACATGCTCTGCCTCACTTTTTGCTCTTTCCACAGTGTCCGCATAAGAATACAAATAGGTTCCAAAAGGAATTCCATTTGCAGTACAGGCATCCGCATTTTTCTTCCACATGGTATCGTCCTGATTCGTCTGGTTCATGCCATACCCACAACGAATCATTGCATAGTCCACATCTGTATTCTTAACCTTTGCCCAGTCGATATTCCCATTCCACTGGCTGACATCGATTCCCTTGGCTGCCGCTCCATCTATCACTTCGCCTCTGTCATTGTAAAATCTTCCATTATACTCAGACCACGCTCCAATAGAACGGGCAGAATATGCAGAAACACCTCCGTTTGACAGAATTCTCTCACCATTTTTAAATCTCCAACTGTTTGCTGTATCGTTCTTCTCAGCTTCACTTGGAGTCAATACATCATCTGTCTGTTCCTCTTCCGAAGACTGTTCCGTTGAAGTTTCCTGCTGTCCGGCGTCTGCACTTACATCGTCTTCTGAATTTGTTGTCGTATTGTCTTTTGTACCGCTTTCCTCAGTCCCTGCCGTCTGATCAGGCTCACTATTTACGTCCTCTTCCGTCTGCTCTTCTGTGTCTTCCACCGCAGCAGTATCTTCAGAAGCATACAGCGCATCTGCCGGTACGCTGACAAAAAGTAATGCGCTGGCCAGAAACAATGTCAAAATTCTCTGTACTCTTTTTTTCATCCTTGCTCTCCTCACTATTCTTTATACTCAAAATTTTAAAACAACCTTCTCACATCCACCAGATGGTTTCCCGAATCCCAGTCTTCGTACCAGTCTACGTCATGAATCTTTGTCCCATATTTACTGTTCACTGCGTGAATCATCTCATTATTTCCCAAATAAATCCCCACATGGGTAATACTTCCTGCACTTCCATAACAAAGAAGATCGCCAATCATCCATTTACTACGGTCCTGAAGGCTTACAGGTGTGCCTGCAAGGGCCTGCAGATAGGATGACCTTGGGACAGATATGTTAAAAATATTCTCATAAATCCACTGTGTACATCCGGAACAATCCCACCCCATCGGCGTTGCCCCGCCAAAAAGATAGGGACAATCTTCATATTGTTTTATCTGCTCCACCACACCCGTCAAATTATTTCGATTATAGAAAGACTCGCCTGCCATACTTGGCGCAGCGTTCCCTTTTAACACCAACTTAATCTGAATCGCTTCCATGCGTTTGGCGTAACCTTCTGTTCCAGCTGGCTGTCCATTCAATGTCCACGCAAGCCATCCATAGCTTTGAACATGTACACGATAGTAAATATCATAATACTCGGCAATTTCACCGGACAGTTGAATTTTTACTGCTTCCAGGCGTTTTGCCTGACCAGTAGTTCCGTTAAAGTTCTCATTGTTCATGAACTCTGACCATCCATAGGTCTGCACATGTGCTGCATACTGAATATTCCCCTGTGCCACTTCTGCTGATGTAGTATCCAGATGAACAGTAATACCTTCAATTCGTTTCGCTTCTCCGGTAGTTCCCAGAATATTTCCATTTGTCACTCCGGCAACATCTCCATAGGTCTGAACATGTCCGGAAAAAGACAATTCATCTGTCGTATATTCTCGAAGGAAACTTCGTCCATCCTCTGCCTGATGTCCCTCTGCTGACGGATTCATAAAGATCTGGACAGCTTCCATACGTTTTACATATCCTTGTGTGCCTGCCAGTTCTTCGTTCTGTGCAAATCCAAGCCATCCTAATGTCTGGACATGTGTTTTGTAATCCAGGACATAATTTGTACTTTCATCTCCCACAAGCCGGATCTGAATCGCTTCCAACCGTTTGGCCTCTCCTGTGGTTCCAGATACCTGTCCATCCCCTACCCAATCCTGCCAGCCGTAAGTCTGCACATGAGACCTGTATTCTACATGTAAATCAGAACTGGGATTTCCATCCTCATCCACAACCCGCATTTCAATCGCTTCCAGCCGTTTTGCTTCTCCTGTTGTCCCAGCAGTACTTCCGCTGTCCTTCCAATCCTGCCAGCCATAGGTCTGCACATGTACACGATACTGAAGTTTGTAGACATGCTCACTTTCCTGTTCTTTTGCTTCCGGCAAAACAGATTCTGTCTGTACCTCTTTCGAAGGGTCTGACTGCATCTGGTCTTCCATACTCTCTTCTGCCATTTCCGGAGCTGTTTCTTCCTGCGTAACATTTCCAGGGGTATTATCCGGTACTTCTGTTACCTCTTCCTCCGTGGCTTCATCCCCTGGCAGCGTTTCTTCATTAACCTGACCTACTTGCGCCGATGCCTCCGTATCACCTGTAACTTCCGCAGCAAATGCAGTTTGCCCCGATAAAAGAGCCGCTATTATTCCAGCTGTGACCAATTTTCTTATATTCTTTTTCATATCTTTTCCTTTGTATTATAATTATAGAAAAACAAATTCCCGTTTACTATCTTATCACAATCCCCTGCTTTCTTCTACCCCTTACCGCCTTAATATATAGCTAATATATAAATAAAACCGCTGGAAAAACCTGGTGCATACCTTGTTTTTCCAACGGTTTTTTCATTTTGTTTATCGGATCATCTCTTCGTGTGCTGCGTCAATAGCGGAAACCAATGTATTCATATAGTCTAGTCTTCCATAGGCGGTAGACAGGATTACCACTACATAGGGATGGCCATTTCGCATTACGATACCTCCATCATTTTGAACATTGTAATATCCGCCCTCGCCAATCCAGCCCGCTTTAGAATAAACAGTACATTTACTCTTAAGGGTGTTGCTGATTGGTGAATTTAATGTACCTGTAAACAAATCTCTACAAAATGTGGAGTTTGGTTTTCCACTATAGAAATACTCGTAACTTTTTGCCCACATCTGCGCCAGCTGTCTCGGCGTCAGATCTGTATAATTTCTTGATGTATTCACTCCAGAACAGCCTGCCGCCTTCACCCAGGAAGTAAAGGGGCCACTTCCATAGGTTCTGCGCAGCGAAAGGTAGGCATTGTTATCCGAAACCTTGATTGCGCTTCGCATCAGACCACCGGACACCGTTGCCGATCCAGGTACATTTTCATTCAGACTTACTACATACGGGCCTTTGATCGTGCTGGCGCTATAAAAGGAGTTATTGGAATTGTAATAAATTCCTTTTCCGTTTGATAAATCCACCACATAAAATCCGACCCGGCGCCCAATCCTTGTAAAATTAGAAATAGCACTATTTAACCGATTCCTTACTCCTGCCGACATAGTATAGGAACCAAATGTTGACAGTGCCGATCCACTCTGTGACGGGAGATTGACGACTGTCTTATAGCTGGCCGCACTGGTGGCTGGTCCCTTCTCATTCTTTGGGAGCAGGTAAATCTGAATTGCTTCTATACGATAGGATATCCCGGTAGTTCCTGCTGTTCCACCGTTCTTAGTCCAGCCGAGCCAACCATAGGTCTGTACATGAGTGCGATAGTACACATCATAATATTTTGAAAGGTCTCCGGTCAGCCGGATCTGGATGGCTTCCATTCGTTTACCTTCATCTCTGGTACCGGCATAACCGCCCTGATTTACCCAATCCATCCAGCCATAACTCTGACAGTGCGCACGGTACTGAATTGCCCCACTTGGGACTTCCCCGCTGCTCTGATCCAGATTAATCCCGAATCCTTCCAGATGTTTGCTCTGTCCGGTGGTTCCTAACACGCCATTGTTGCCTGCTGTTACATCCTCTTCATTTTCGCGTACATGTCCGAAAAAACTAATCTCTGAATCATTGAATTTTCTCAGGTAGGCCTGTCCGGGAACCGCCGGGTTAGCCGAATCCTTCGGCTCCAGCTTGATTTCTATGGCCTCCAGACGTTTCGCAAAACCTTCAGTACCTGCAATATCACCATTACATGTCCAGGGCATCCATCCGGCAGTCTGACAATGTACCCTGTAATACACATCGTAATGTTCCGCCATTTCTCCGGTCAACTGAATCTGGATAGCTTCCAGCCGTTTCTTCTGTCCGGTGGTGCCGCTCAATTCTCCGTCGCTTTTCCAGTTCGTTTCCCAGCCGTAGGTTTGTACATGGGAACGATATTGGATCCCGCCACTGTATTCTGGATCATGAAGACTGATTTTTATTCCTTCTAAGCGTTTATACAAACCTTCTGTTCCACTAAGCTGACCGTCAAATTTCTCAGCCTGCCATCCGTAAGTCTGCACGTGACTTTGATATTTAAGCTGTGGAGCATAATAACAGTTCTCTGTTGTTCCAGGCGCAGCCGCACCTTTTTTCACAAGCTGGATTTCAATGGCTTCCATACGCTTTGCATAAGCAGAAGTACCTGCTTTTTCTCCGTTTTTCGCCCATCCAAGCCATCCGTAAGTCTGCGAATGTACTCGGTAGTAGACATCATACTCTACCGCATACTTTCCAGTAAGTTCAATCTGTATAGCCTCAATTCGTTTTTTCTGACCGGTGGTACCAGCCACTTCTCCGTCTGACTTCCACCCCTGCCAGCCATAACTCTGACCATGTACTTGGTAACGAATCCCATCTGGTTCTAATGCAGGTTCCTCTTCTGTAGGAGGTGCTTCTGTCACTTTTTCATCATTATCCACTATATTTGATCCACTTGCTTCTGCAGAGACATCCTCTTCTACTTCCTTCTGCTCCCCATTTGCCGGGATTTCTGGCTCTTTTGGCTCTGTCACATCTTCGATTTTTATTGCAATAGCCTCCATACGTTTAGCCTGATTTGTAGTTCCGGCCTGCTCGCCATCGCTTACCCAATTCTGCCAGCCATAAGTCTGCACATGGCTTTGATAAGAAATTCGAGGAAGATTTACTTCTTCCACATCTGGTTCTTCAGTCTTCTCTGGTTCTTCTGCGTCCGTATTTTCTTCCTCACTTTCAGGATCCTGCTCTGTCTCTTCATCTGTTTCGCTTTGCTGCACGTCATTACCCGGTGTTTCTTCGCTAACACCTTCCGAGGGAACATTACCTGACTGATCTGCCGAATCTGAAACTTCTCCGGTATCGCCTTGATTCCCCTCCACACTGTCTTCTACATTTGTCTGTGAATTAGCCGGTATATTTTCTTGTGCATTTGCAGGTATTGATACGCTTAAAACCATAACAAGTGTCAAAAGCATACTCCATATCCTCATATTCCTCTTCATGCTATCCCTCCCTCACTATGGAATATCCCAGATACTCTTTATTAATTGTAGCATACATATAATAAAGAAACAATAGAACGACTGTTGGATGATAGCTTGCCTAAAAAGCCATTAATCTACGGCACACATTACATTTCATCCATCTTCCAGCTCGTGCTATCTATTATACTCTGTTTTCCATTTCCATCCACTACATATGCATGTACCTGATATTCTCTTCCTTTATCTTCAAATCCTCTCACGTCTATATTCATCCGGTAATTCCCTTCTTCGTCCGCTTCCATCTGTATCCACTGCAGATCACTCTGATCCTCCGTCGTCCACACTGCGATCAGAACAGACTGGATCCCATTTTCCACATTCTCGATATCCGAAACTTTTACCGGAAGCATTCCTGTATCACTCTGATAATCTCCGACTTCAACAGCTGCTTTAGGAATATTTCCTTCCCGCATCTTCAATGCTTCACTGTCTCTGTCTATACTTGCCAGTTCTTCCATCAATTCCGACTTTCTCTGCAGTTCCTGGTTCATTTCATCGACTCCAAAATATTCCACAAGAGTCTGCTCTGCCGAAAAAAGATTCGTTCCCAGTCCCAGACGGTCTCCCTCTATCTCTGCTCCCATAGCAGCCAACGTTGTAGGAAAATGATCCATGGTCGAATAAGCGCGCTCTATCGCTGCTTCCTTTTCCGCTGCCGGATTGATATAAGCGACATAGGTTCTCCGGTCATAATCTGCCGATACATCTTCACAAAAGTCACTGTCCATCGTCAGATGATCTCCGGCCAGCACAATCGTTGTATTCTGGTAGAAATCCTGCTCCTGAATCCAGCTGATAAATTCTGCCAGCTGCTTACTGGAACAGGCCATTACATTAGCATATTGATCATCTCCATAAATATCCTCACACTTTTCACAGACATAACCGTCCTCGAAATGTGTATCCACCGTCAGCATAGTCAGATTAAAGGGGTTATCCTGGGATGAAAGTTCTTGCAGTTTTTCTTTTGCGAAATCAAACAAATAGTAATCCTCATATCCCCACCATACGGAATAATCCTCCGGCAGCATGCCATTCTGTGTTGCATAAGGGTGATCAATGATATCATAATTTCCATGCTCTGTAAAATATAATCTTCTTCCTCCAAAAGTGGCATCTGAACCGATCAAAAGTGTCTGGGAATACCCTTTGCTCTCTAATATATCCCCCAATGTCACGATTCCCGGGAAGAAATGTTCCTGCGTATCCATATCATTTCCATTGATAGAAATATTTAATGGCAGCCCGGATGTTTGCGCAAACATAGCCCCCATCGTCCACCCTGCCCCTGTCATGGTGTGTGCTCCATTAATTTCTTCACTCTCTCCGGAAAAATCTTCATTTTCCTGTGCAATCTCTGTTAGCTCTGGAATCACATTTTCCGGAAATCCGCCTCCGCTGCTTTCGTTTGCATAAGTCGTTTCCATAGATTCCAGAAAAATATAGATCAGATTTCTCTTTTCTTCCGGAAATGTAATAGATGCCTCTGCTGGGTCTACATAATATGTATCAACAAAATCTGAAACCGTCTCTTGATTCTCCAGATACTCCTCTAAATTCAGCCTTTCCGCTGTAACACGCACTGTCACAGCCGAAACAATAATCCCTAAAATCAAAAAAAGTGCATCCACTAAATAGAACCAGCGTTTCTTTCTAAATACAACAAGCAGTAAAACCACCGCCAGCAAAACTAGCGCCGCTGGAAACAGACATTCGATCATATATTCTCTGATCATACCTGTATTGGTTCCCTCCAATGGGCTGTTTATGTGAAAAATCAATTCATCCACCGACAGACTTTTCCAGGTACGAAACATCCACTGCATACTAAAAAACAAAAGCGGCGCTATCAATGCAAACACAACTGTCAGCACGATATCTGCCACTTTTGCTGATTTTATCGCTATCTTTTGTATTTTTTTCATATTTTCCACATTCCTCAATCACAAAATCTCTAAAAATCATAACATACATGACCGAAAAATGCCAAGAAAAAAGTCCAGGTAAAAATATGTAAATTTTTACATATCCCCATACCACACCGGCGCTGCAACCACCTCTCCCGCCGATGTATACAAAATTCCGTTCTCACTATAATAATTCGGATTCCCCGGTGCCGCCTCAATATACATCAGATTCGGCAGTCCATCAAAAGCTCCCGCACCAATATATGTAATATTCGCCGGAATATAGATCTCTTCAATCTGACCTGCTACAGATGACAGCGCTCCGCTTTCAATCCCTGTGCAAGCCGCATCCGCCGGCAGCGCAAGGATGCCGTCCGCAACACCTCCCGCACCCGTACAGGATGTAATATACCCCGCATCATTCGACACAAACCCGGTCAGCTCTCTCCATCCCGCATATAATTCCAGCCGCTCTGCGCCCTCTTCCACTGCTGAAAACGGCACTGTACACCCTGCGTCCAAATACCAGCCGTCGAAGACTTTCCCCAAGCGGAACGGAACACTCAAACTCTCCGGCGAAACCGCATCTGCAGCCTCTGTAAGCGTCATTATTTCCGGTGTTCCTCCGTTCCCATGTAAATAGATGGTAAGAACGGCAGGCACGGTTGTTTCCCCAGCCGAATCAGCGGCTGCACCTGATTCTGATTCAACAGCTGCCGGAGACTCGGAGGCATCTGTAGTGTTCACCCCGGAGGCTGTAATATCCAAACTCTTTTCTGTTTCCGGCACACTTTCCGTGTTTGGATTTTTCCACATCTCCCTGCCTTCAAATTTGTCCGGCACATAAAGAGGCTCTAGTGAGACCAACATTTCTGCATCGGAAACCTTTAAGTCCCCTATCCCATTCACTGCCTCTGTTCTTGTCCTTACTTTCCACGCTTCGTCCGGTCTCACTAATATTCTTTCATACTTTTCTGCCGTATAATAAAGCCCATATATCAGCAGGACGATAAGCAAAGCACAATGAAATCTTTTCCATATTTCTTCAAACTCTACTTTACTCTTTGATAATCCGATAATTTCTTCCATATTTTCCCACCACTCCTTCTGCTTTCTATTATAAATGGTGACATCCCGAAAAGGAAGTGGTATATTCACACATTATGATGTCTTTTCCCTTTCTTCGCCAAAAAGAGCAGCGCCTTTTCAGACGCTGCCCTTTCCTCTTTTCTATTTTACTGATTTTTTCTTTTCATACAGCCAATATACTATACCGGCAGACGCCAGCAGGATCATCACGATCCAAATGGCGATTGGAGTATTGTCTCCTGTTTTTGCAGCCACATTCTTCTTGTTTTGCTCTCCGGCTGCTTTTTGTCCATTTTCTGATGCCTGGGTATTCTCGGCAGTTTTTGACGTATCAGTAGTTTTTCCGCCATTTGCCTCCTGCGACACTTGTTCTGCCTGTCCTCCTGTGACTCCGGAACCTGTGTTTATCTGATTCGAAGGGGAATTCGAACCTGTTGTATCGGTTGTCACGTTTCCGGTTCCTGTTCCCGTATTGTTTCCTGAAGTATTGTTCTCTGGATTTGCGGAAGCATCCGGTGTCTCGGCATCTCCTGACGGCAGAGAGCTGTCCGGCGTCGGTGCATTTGCCGTCGGGTAATTTACACCCGGTGTTGTTTCATTCCCTGACGGCTGCTCGTTATCCGGCGTTTCACTATTCTCCGGTGGTTCCTCTGCCGGCGCATCATTTAAGGCGACTACATACGGCGAGAATCCGTTTACGTGGATTGAGACTTCCCCGTTTTTGACGGTGCCCTCGTGCTGTTCTATAAACACCTGTCCATCCTTTTCAACATAATGCAGGATCGTTACTTCCTGGTCATTATAAGACGCATCAACCGGGAATCCCAACTCCACGCTTTCTCCATCTGCCAGTTCCTGACTGAGTTTGATATCATATACACCGAGGATCGTCTGCTTTTTCACCGGCTCAACATATGCTGTGTACTTCTCTGAGTCGCTGTTTATGGTTTCTACGGCGATAGTCGTCCCTTCACCAAGTGAACCTTTGACCCAGATTCCTGTAGCCTCGTCTCTGATATTTGCTTCCACCGATGCTGACCCATCCGGAGCTTCTTCTTCAGGAGCTTCTGTATCCGGTGTCTGAGTATCATCCGGTTCTTCTGATGGCTGCGAAGTGTCCGGCACCTCTGCCGGGACAATCGTTATAACTGCCTGAGCGCTCTTGGTAGGATCTGCCACAGATACTACTGTAATCGTCAGACTCTGCGCCGTCTCATCCGCTCCAACCTGCAGTTTTCCATTTTCGCCAATCTTCGTATCTGCGCTTACGGCTCCGGATAAACTCCACTCCACCTGGGTAGACGGATTGCCTGTTCCAGTGACCGCCACGCCAAAGGTAAGGCTCTCTCCAGGTGAAAGCTCTGTCTGCTCCGGATTAACCGCAACCGAGTCAACGGTTGCCGGATCAGTAACCGTAATAGCCTGCTCCGCCGTCTTTGCCACACCTTCGGATGTGTATGTAACAGTAATACTGCTCATACCCGTCTGGAGTGTTCCTGCACTATAGGTTACTTCCTGGGTCACATCAGTTTCAGACCCGTCGCTCCATTTTGCCATGACCGCTATTCCTGCAGGATCAAAGCTTTCTCCCGCTGTATAGGTTACCTTCGACGGTGCCTGGCTGATATAAATGGATGAAAGCTCTTTCTTTATCTCTGTATCTGCGCCCTGATTCACCAAAGTCACATAATCCGCAGATATATATGCATACATCTGGTCAAAACTATAGGCTCCGGTATTTGTTACGATACTGCTTCGGTCAGCATTAAGAACGGAATCACTTTGGATACGATAGAATCCGTTTTCCGCTGTCTGATTCTGGATCAGCACCGCATAATTTGCCCATGCGCCGGTTTTGTACAGTGCCGTACTGGATGTCGAGCTGCTGCTTCTTACATTCACAGAATTATGAGATGTATTAATCGTATCTTTTATTCCGATAGAGTAAGCATTTCCATCTCTGCCGCCTCCATTCTGATCCAGATTCCAGATCAGATTGGCTGCACGTTCTCCCCAGTATGGGTCTGAAGCATAGCTGACATTGATCCCGCTGCCTTTATTTCCCAGGAAACCGCCTTTATATCTCCAATCGCTGGTATCCAGATAACCTCGGGACATCCAGCCGTCTGCAAACTGGCGGATACATTCCTGCACGCTTGCATAGGTAGACGCACTGGTTCCTGGTGATGTATCTATGGCATTGAGACCGAATAAATTGTTTTTAGTCTGGGAAATGGAGCTTTTTCCCCATCCGCTTTCATTCGCACCCACTCCTGCGATCAGAAGCGCATTGACACCGTAAGTATCCTGGGCGGAAACCAGGTATTCTCCGATGTTGTACATTTTGGAAGAACCGCCGGCCTTTGCATTGATCAGGCTGTTCAGCTCTGCCGCACTATAGCTGCTTGCGCTCCGCAGTGGAAGGTACTGATAATAATTATAGTATGGACTGCCTGCATTCACAGAATTGGAGCGTGTCTGATTCTGGTAATCCGCAAGCATCACTGCATAATCTGTATAAAAATAATGCCCGTCATAACTGTAATAAGTGGTGCCACTTGCCAGATATGATGGAGCATTTCCGTTGTCAAGAGAAGTTGCGTGTCCCGTTGTCGACATATCCTGTGTAATGTGGTGCAGAAGTCTGCCGCCAGACACTTCATAGCAGCTGATGGACTTTGCACTGGAGAAATTAACCAGCTGTACTTCACTGGCTGCCACTTCCCCCACCACGCCGGAAAGCATAAATCTTACCTTCCCGTTGTAGGTACCAAGATATGCCGCATCCGCACCGTAAGCTCCATTCGTGTAACCTGAAGCCCCGGTACCATACTCCGTATAGTTAGTCGTTGCATTTCCCTTCGTTCGGAAATTTACGACCTGCACGCTTGCCGCTCTTGAAAAAGTTCTCAATTTCGGTTGTTCAACCGTCCCCTCAGAATCGTCCACCTCATAAATGTTACCTTCCTCATCCATTCCGGTAACCTCTTCGAGACGCTGAGGGTTCTCATCCTGTAATGCTGATCCTGCAGACGCCTGCTCCCCTTGCGTTTCTTCTGCATGGCTCTCGAACACTGCCGCACCTGAAATGGTCAGGCAGAAGAAAAGAGCCGGTATCAGCAATTTTCGTATCTTATTCACTCACTCCTCCTTTTCTTTCCCCTTATTATGAATTATAAATACCGATACAGCTTTAACATAACATAGTTGGACAAAATATGCAAATTTTAGTTGTAAGTTTTCAGATGGGGACAGGGGCAAATGCAATCGGGGACACCCACAAATGTGAACGGGGACGTACACTTTTGCAAAAAGTGTACGTCCCCGTTCACGCATTATTCTCCTAATCCGTCTGTAATGGCTTTCACCATAGCTGCCATCGCTTCCTCTTCGTCTTCGCCGTCACATATCAGAGTAATCTCATCACCCTTTTTGATGCATGCACCCAGCACACTCAAAACACTTTTGGCATTTGCAGTCGTGTCATCGTACTCAAAAGTCACACGGCACTGATATCTGCTGGCTACATTACAAAATATTCCCGCAGGCCGCAGATGTAATCCGGTTGGATTTGTAATTGTCACACTTTGCCGAATCATACTCGGACCCCCTATTCTTTTTCCTCTGTATTATTATTTCCCTGATCTGTCTGATCACCAGATGCCTCCCGCAGCACGACCTCCACCTGGACATCGTTCACCAGTCTGCAGTCTTCCGGCAGTTCTACGCTTACCGGCACGGTATAGGTTCCTGCTTCTGTATAATCCTTCAGATCAATGGACACCTTTTTTGCAAGAGACAGACTGTCCAGTGTCTCTTCTGGTCCCCGGATCTGCAGCTCCAGATCTACCGTCGACCCATAACTTATTTCCAGCCCTTCCGCCAGGTTGCTGACCACGATAGCATTCGTCGAGACTTCAAATACCTGTGCTCCCGGCTGGTTAACGGATATGGTCACTACCACATTGCTGGCGTTAGAGTCTACCAGAGTCACTCCTTCCGGAAGATACTCTGTAATATCTACCGTGTGCTCTGTCCGTTCTGTAAGCCCGGACAGCTCCAGTTCACTCTCCGGTATTTCAATCTCATCGAGGTCTTTCATCGTATCCCCGTCGCCAGACAAAAGAAGCTCCTGAGGTTCGCAGCTTATGTCACCGATACTGTATCCCTCCGCTGCTGAAATTCCTGATGTGTCCAGACTGATCGGCACATTTTTCGTCTGATCCAGTTCAACCTCTACAGATAATCCTTCATCTCCCAGATTGTTCGTCAGCAGAGTCTGGTCGATCACGTTGTTATTCGCATCATAAAGAATCAAGGTCGCCTCCAGTGTAGCACTTTCGGAAAGTCCGGAGACATCTACTTCCGCACAGACTCTGTTGATACTGTTGATCACACTCTTCGGCCCGCGGATCGTCACGCCTTCCGGATCTGCTTTCAAATTGCCGATCACATAGCCTTCCCGCACCGTTCCGATCGTTGTCGGAGTGATCGGGAAATTATTCCTTGCCTCTTCTTCAATCTGTACCTGCAGGTTCCTCGGCGTAGAATAGGCAGCCTCATACGTATGTCCTTCAATGCTGATCTGTATCGGCACCTGCGTTCCCAGTGTAAGCTCCCGCATGTCCGCTGTCGCCTGTATGTCCTCCGCACTGATCCGGCTAAGCTCTGAACGGGTAGCCGTCACCGTCACGTCTACTTTCTGGGTGCCGTCTACGATCTGATAGGTACGGTTGGCATCCGTCACAATACTGTCATTGATTACGGTAACCGGAATATCAGAAAATGTCCGGTCCGTGACCGGGTCATCGATATTAACCACCAGGAACCACAGCGTAACCGCAGCCAGGAAGGCTAATATCTTAAGGCCGAGATTGTTCATCAGTTTTTTTCTCATTCTTATGCCTTCCTTTCAAAAATGCACGCAGTTTTCCTGTTTCTTTTTTTGTCGCCTGGATATCCATCAGCATTTTGCGCAGCTGCTCCTCGTCCACAGCACGATAGAGCTGCCCGCCCTGTGCCACCGAAACTGCCCCTGTCTCTTCGGAAACCACAACGATCAGAGCATCGCTGACCTCACTCATTCCCAGTGCAGCACGATGCCTGGTGCCCAGATCCTTGCTGATATTCATATTGTCAGACAATGGAAGATAACAGGTCGCTGATACGATCCTGTCACCACGTACGATGATCGCTCCGTCATGAAGCGGTGTGTTATGTTCAAAAATATTAATCAGCACCTGGCTGGATACCAGACAGTCCATCTGGATTCCTGTACTTTCATACTCTGTCAGGCGGATCGCCTGCTCAACCACGATCAGCGCCCCTGTTTTCACCTTGCCCATTGCATAGGCCGCATCAATGATACTTTCTCTGGTCTGCTCGCTAAAGTGAGATTTCTCTTTGCTGGCTTCAAATGGAACCACGGAGACCAGGAACTTCCGTTCGCCCAGTTTCTCCAGCGCCCGCCGAAGTTCCGGCTGAAATACTACCACGGCTGCTGTTGCCATGACGGTTACCAGGTTCTCCGCAATAAACAGAATCGTATGCATGTTAAAGATTGCGGCTAACAAAATGAACACAGCCAGCACCAGGATCCCGCGAAGCAGCATCCATGCCTTGGTATTTTTAATCCATACCATGATCTGATATATCAGAAAGGTAAGAATTAAGACCTCAACGATATCTGTTATCTGTATATTGGGCAGGTAAAGGCTCCCTGCATATTTTGCAATCAATCCATCAACCAGCTGTCTCACTCTTTCACCCCACTTTCTGCCAGATCACAGGATCCTTCCTCTATTTTTTCATTCCAAAATCTTTTTCCATACTCTGTGTCAGCAGCATCTTATCTACGTCCTTCATATCACGTCTTTTCCGCGCTTTTTTCCGGACTTCCTCTGCATCAATGATCTCTGTCTCCTGGCGTTCATTGATCCTCTTTACCGTTTTCTCCGGTGTGGAGACTGATATCTTTGGCACAGCCTTTACATAATAATAGTATTCATCGTCTTCATACTGAAGATTCTCACTTCTGGCATAATCTACCGTGAAGAAGAACAACTCCAGAATCAGTCCTACTGCAATTGCAGCAATACTTCCTCCGATGAGCGCGCCATAAGAAGTATGTACGCCAAAAGCAATATCCCCTACTGCAATCACAATGATATTTGCTACAGCTCCTGCAACGATAGCAATTTTCCATGCATGATCCATTGCCTGCCGGCGCAGAGTGTATACGACAAAGCAGCAAATAATAAACGCAACGATCACGATCCAGAGTTCTTTATCCTGAAACACCTGTTTCAGATATGTAGTCGCCTGGGTCAGAAGGTCTGCGCTCCCTTCCAGAGACGAAGCATTTTCCCTGACATATTCCAGCATGTAAAACACGATCGTGCCGCAGGCTACCGCAACCATACTGACCGGCGACAGTACCAGACCGCAGGCGATAGGGATCACATACGGAATTTTCAAGAAAAACGCAATCGGCGTCAAAAGCACCAGCAGTGCCATTTTGGGCGTCAGCCTGAGATAAAAAATATACAGGATCAAAAATACGGCCGCTGTTACCAGCAGTGCTCCCAATGAAGCGGAGAACATATGCGCCAGAACCAGCGCCGTTGCCGCCAGAACTGTAACAAGCAGCGGCAGGAAAGCACAGATTACAGCCAGTGCCAAAGCCACGACCGGCGAGTCAAACGCATCCATAAATCCCACGTTATGATTGATCAGTGTAAAAACCACGACCGCCAGGATGAACTGACCTGCCTTGTCAATGATTTTTGTATGCCGGGCATATACCTCCTGTATACGTCCGCGCAGCACATAGATTGTATCCATCTGTCTATCTCCTTTTCCTCTATTCCTGTGAATCTGTCTGAGCATACATTTTCAAAAGTCTGGTCAGATCATGATTATATTTTTTAACTCTCTGCCTGGAATTTTTATGCTTTTCATTATATACATGGCTGGTAATCATAGCATAAATGATAACAACCGCCAGCCATCCCACAATAGCCATACCGCCAATCAGTACCATCACCGCCATAGACATATGCCCCAGAAGGCTGTCAAGTCCCGCAAGCACTGCAAGCCCTACAACCAGCACGTATCCGATGGTCACCCAGATAAAGGAACACAGCATATGCAGGCTGGTGTAATCCTTGCGGTAATATGCGCTGATCTTAAAATCCTCTTTCCCCTGCGTCTGCTCATAAAAAGCAAGACGTGTCATTAACTTTACTTTTCTCTCGTCTAACATCCTACACCTCTAATGATTTTCTGTCGTCTAACCATCATTTTTAGTATAACAAATATCCTTACCCTTGTCCAATACTTATCGTTAAGAAATAGACTTTTTGGACACCCCTCTGCTTCAGCGTAAATGCGGCCGCATCAAGGGTGCTTCCCGTGGTATAGATATCGTCAACCAGCAGGATCGTCCTGACGGGCAAAAAGCTGTCTGCAAGCATAAATGCATTTTTCATATTCTGCATCCGTCCCTGCCTGTCCAGCTCTTTCTGCGGTACCGTATTCTTCTTTCTTATCAGGCTTGCGGCGTCTACCGGAATCTCAAATGCACGCCCCAGCCCTTCAGCGATCAGCTCTGCCTGGTTATATCCCCGGGCTCTCCTTCTCTTTTTGTGGAGGGGCACCGGCATAATCAGACAGGGCCGCCACCTGCGGACCTGTCCTTCAAACGCCCGGGTTAATTCTGCCGTATAATGGGTGGCAAATCTGCGCTGGTTTTGATATTTGAAACGATAGATGGATTGATTGACCGGCTTCCTGTGAAGCCAGAGACTGTAGCCCTGATCATAAAAATGTCTGGTTTCCGCACAATCGCGGCAATACTCCTGTTCTGCATATCGCACAGGTCTGCCGCACTGCATGCATCTGGGTTCTTGTATTTCGAGTTTTCTCAGCTTTTCCCGACATTCAGGACAGGTTCCCACCCGGCTGGCTTTCCCGCAGAAAGGGCAGATCTCCGGCCAGAGCAATGTACATACTTCTGTCAAAAGTTTATTCTTTTTGATACTCATCTAGTAAAATTCACGGATCCGTTCAGCAAGGCTTGTATTCCTCTTCTGATCCTGATTATTCCGGATCATTTCCTGGAAGACTGCCTCGCTTCCCACCAAGGTGACACATTTCTTTGCCCGTGTCACAGCTGTATAAAGCAGATTCCTGTGATACAGCTGTCTTGGCCCCTGAAGCAGTGGGATCACCACCGCCGGATACTCGCTCCCCTGCGATTTATGAACCGTAATGGCGTAAGCCAGTTCCAGCTCATCCATCATGCTATAGGGATAAACCACTTGCCTGTGTTCATCATACTCTACTGTTATGGTCTCTTCATAGGTATTGATTTCCCGGACAATACCCATGTCTCCATTAAATACGCCTTGCCCTTTATCCACAGTAAGGCCGTATTTCGTCTGTATTTTCCATTCCAGCTGATAATTATTTTTGATCTGCATCACCTTGTCCCCTTCCCGGAACAAACGGTCTGCATATTCTCTTTCGCTTTTCTCCGGCGACGGCGGATTTAGATACTGCTGCAGGATCTGATTTAATCTTTCTACCCCCAGCAGCCCCTTCCGCATAGGCGTCATCACCTGAATGTCATAGATACCGGCATTCACATATTTCGGCAGCTTTTTCTGGATCAGGGTCAGCATCACGCTGATGATTACGTTCGGCTCCTGCCTCTTCAGAAAAAAGAAATCCCGGCTCTTGTTATCCAGGATCACCGGTTCTCCCCGGTTAATCTTATGCGCGTTGACGACAATATCGCTTTCTCCGGCCTGCCGGAAAATCTTCGTCAGCATCACCACCGGGAAGCACCCGGAGGCAATGATATCCTTCAGCACACTGCCAGGTCCCACACTTGGCAGCTGATTCTGGTCTCCTACCAGGATCAGACGGGTCCCCGGCATCACGGCTTTCAGCAGTGCATTCATTAAGGGCAGGTCCACCATAGACACCTCGTCAATGATCAGCACATCCGTATCCAGCGGGTTCTCCTCATTCCTCTGAAAGCCTCCGATGGTTTCCTCCTCCGGATTGCCGCTGACCTCTAAAAGCCTGTGTATCGTAGACGCCTCATACCCGGTGGTTTCTGTCATCCTCTTGGCAGCCCGCCCTGTAGGTGCTGCAAGCAGGATGGTCATTCCTTCACTCTCAAACAAACGGATCATGGCATTAATTGTAGTTGTCTTTCCGGTCCCCGGTCCTCCGGTCAGGACCAGGATCCCCTGCTTCGCCGCTTCCATTACCGCTTTTCTCTGCATCTCATCCAGAAAAAGCCCGGTTGCGTCCTCAATCTTTCCTAATCTTTCCAACAGACGTTCCCTGGAAACTTCTTCAGAAATATTCAGATCATGAAGCATTTTTGCAACGTTCAGTTCCATATAATAAAACCTTGAAGAATATACTCTCACGCCGTCTTCTGCTTCTTTTAGGACCACCTTTTTTTCCATAGCCAGATCCATCAGGTACTTCTCAATATTATCAATCTCTACCTCTAAAAGCTTTCCCGCCCTCCAGGTCAGCGCATCCTTAAGAAGGTACACGTGGCCTTCTCCGATGCTCTGCATCAGTGTATAAAAAATCCCGCTTCGGATCCGGTAATCTGAATCCGTATGTATCCCTACTTTTACAGCAATCTCGTCGGCAGTCTTAAATCCCACGCCCGCCACGTCATCAGCCAGGCGGTAGGGGTTTTCCTCGATGATGCGGTAAACATTACGTCCGTACTGCTGATAGATCTTCGCCGCCAGCGTAGTGGAAATCCCATATTTCTGCAGGTAGATCATGGCTCTTCTCAGATCCTTCTTTTCCTCTGCCTGCACGGCGATCTCCCTGGCTTTGCGTTCACTGATTCCCTTGACTTCGGCAAGCCGTTCCGGCTCCTCCTCGATGATCCGGAATGTATCTTCCCGGAATTTTTTAACGATCCTTCCGGCTAAAGCAGCGCCAACGCCTTTGATGGCGCCGGATCCCAGGTATCGTTCAATGGAAACCAGATCTTCCGGCTCACAGACTTCCGATGTCTGTACCGCAAACTGCAGACCATAAAGTTTATGCGTGGTGTATTCTCCCTCCATTCGAAGAAGCTCTCCCTCTTCAATGAAGTGAAAATTCCCCACGCAGGTCACTTCTCCGTCTTCATTATTCAGATGAAAAACTGTATACCCATTATCTTCATTGCGGTATACAATGTGCTCTACATATCCTTTTATCTCTTCCATTAGTAATCTTTTCGCCCGCCTGCAAATTCTACAAACTGTCCGGTTCCGATAGCCACCACCTGCATCGGTTCTTCCGCTGTCATGGTATTGATTCCTGTCTTCTCCTCAATCAGCTCTTCCAGCCCGCGGAGCATAGATCCTCCGCCGGTCAGCATGATCCCCCGGTCCAGGATATCCGCGGACAGTTCCGGAGGTGTGCGTTCCAGAACACTGATGACTGCTTCCACGATCTGACCTGTAGTCTCCCGCAGGGCCTCTTCTGTCTCCGATGACGTAACTGTTACCGTCTTTGGAAGGCCTGTTACCAGGTTCCTTCCCCGCACCTCCATAGACTCTTCCTCGATCAGCGGATAGGTTGTCCCGATCTTGATCTTGATATCCTCCGCCGTCCGTTCTCCGATCAGCAGATTGTGTTTTTTCCGCATAAACCGGACAATAGCCTCATCAAAGTCATCTCCTGCCAGCTTGATGGATGTGTTGACTACTGTACCGCCAAGAGAGATCACCGCAATATCCGATGTTCCTCCGCCAATATCCACGATCATATTTCCACAGGGTTTTGAGATGTCGATCCCCGCACCGATGGCTGCCGCCACGGGTTCCTCGATCAGGTTCACCTCCCGGGCGCCGGCAGCATATGTGGCTTCCTCTACCGCCTTACGCTCCACCTCTGTGACGCCGCTTGGCACACAGATACTGATGCGCGGCTTTTTAAATGTACGTTTCCCCAAGGCCTTCTGCACGAAGTACTTGATCATCTTTTCCGTAACTGTATAATCTGAGATCACGCCCTGGCGCAGCGGACGCACCGCGATGATATTTCCCGGTGTCCTCCCCAGCATCAGACGCGCTTCTTCTCCGATGGCTTTAATGGCATTGGAATCCCTGTCAAACGCCACCACCGAAGGCTCCTTCAAGATCACGCCTTTGCCCTTGACATAGACAAGGACACTGGCGGTGCCCAGATCAATTCCGATATCTGCTGACATCCTTATTCCCCTTTCGTCATGCTGTCTTGCTCTCTTTTGTGCATGTACCATTATAATCAAATTTCCGGAAAATGGAAAGTCCTTATTTCCTTAATTCTTTGTAAAGCATCGGGGGACTTCGACACTATTTTTTCAGAACCATGTCAATATATCGCCCTGTATAAGACACCGGATTTTTCGCCACTTCCTCCGGCGTCCCCTGAGCGATCACTGTTCCGCCCCGTTCTCCGCCTTCCGGACCGATGTCGATGATATAATCTGCCGTCTTGATCACATCCAGGTTGTGCTCGATCACGATCACCGTATTGCCATCGGAGGAAAGCCTGTGCAGGATCTCCGTCAGCTTATGCACATCTGCAAAATGAAGCCCCGTGGTCGGCTCATCCAGGATATAGATGGTCTTTCCAGTGCTCCTTTTGCTTAATTCCGCCGCCAGCTTGATCCTCTGCGCCTCTCCTCCGGAGAGCGTGGTGGACGGCTGTCCCAGCCGGATATAAGAAAGTCCCACATCATACAAGGTCTCCATCTTCCTGCGGATACTGGGTACATGCTCGAAGAAATGAAGAGCCTCTTCCACCGTCATATTCAGCACATCATAAATACTTTTCCCCTTATATTTGACCTCCAGCGTCTCCCGGTTGTACCGCTTTCCCTTGCAGACCTCACAGGGTACATACACATCCGGAAGAAAATGCATCTCAATCTTCAGGATTCCATCACCGCTGCAGGCCTCGCACCGGCCGCCTTTCACATTAAAACTGAAACGTCCCTTCTGATATCCCCTTGCCTTTGCATCCGGCGTAGCTGCGAACAATTCCCGGATCAGGTCAAACACTCCCGTATATGTGGCCGGGTTGGACCTTGGCGTCCTGCCGATCGGCGACTGGTCAATATTAATCACCTTGTCCAGCTTCTCGATTCCTTTGATATCCTTGTGTTTTCCTGGTATGGTCCTGGCACGGTTTAAATCCCTCGCCAGACGTTTATAGAGGATCTCATTGACCAGGGAACTTTTTCCCGAACCGGAGACCCCGGTCACGCAGGTCATCACACCCAGCGGGAATTTCACATCAATATTCTTTAGATTATTTTCTCTGGCCCCGGTCACCTTCAGCCACCCGGAAGGCTTTGCCCGGTGTTCCGGCACAGGAATTTTGATCCTCCCACTTAGGTATGCTCCGGTTATGGAATTTTTATTCGCCATAATTTCTTCTGCAGTGCCTTCTGCCACCACTTCTCCACCATGCTCGCCGGCTCCCGGCCCGATATCCACGATATGGTCCGCCTCGCGCATGGTATCTTCATCATGCTCTACCACGATCACAGAGTTGCCCAGATCACGCAGATGTTTTAAAGTACCCAGCAGCTTGTCATTATCCCTCTGGTGAAGGCCAATACTGGGCTCGTCCAGGATATAGGCTACGCCCACCAGTCCGGATCCGATCTGTGTGGCCAGCCGGATCCTCTGCGCCTCTCCTCCGGAAAGGCTGCCTGTAGCCCGGGCGAGTGTCAGATAGTCCAGCCCCACATCCATCAGGAACTGGATCCTGGCTTTGATCTCCTTTAAAATCTGGCCGCCGATCATCATCTGATGTTTATTCAGCTTCAATTTGTCCAGAAATTTCTGCAGCCTCTCAATAGACAGCGCCGTCACCTCTGCAATATTCTTGCCGCCTACCGTTACCGCCAGTGCTCCCGGCTTCAGACGCTGGCCGCCGCACTCATGACAAGGCGTGATCTGCATAAATTCTTCATATTCTGCCTTTACCGTCTCGGATGAGGTCTCCCTGTAACGCCTCTCCACGTTTTTGATCAATCCTTCGAAAGCCACATCGTAGACGCCCTCTCCTCTCTGCCCCCGGTAATGTACCTTCACTTCTTTTCCGTTTGTTCCATTGATCAAAATATTCTGTATTTTCTTAGGATATTTCCCGAAAGGCGTATCCAGAGAAAACTGATATTCCTTGCTCAGTGCATCCAGGATCGCATAGGTAAAGCTTTTTGGATCTGTACAGGACTGCCAGCCCATCACAGCGATAGCCCCTTCACTGATGCTTAAGGTCTTGTCCGGAATGATCAGGTCGATATCAAATTCCATCTTGTAGCCAAGTCCGAAACACTCTGGGCAGGCTCCAAACGGATTATTAAAGGAAAAGCTTCTCGGCTCGATCTCCTCAATACTGATTCCGCAGTCCGGACAGGAAAAGCTCTGGCTGAACTGAATGGGCTCCCCGCCGATCACGTCCACGGTCAGAAGGCCTTCTGCCAGTCCCAGTACCGTTTCGATAGAATCTGTCAGCCTCTGCTCAATCCCTTCTTTTACCACCAGGCGGTCCACGATGATCTCAATATTATGCTTGATATTTTTATCCAGCACGATTTCTTCCGTCAGCTCGTACAGGTTCCCATCCACCCGTACCCTGACATATCCGCTTCGCTTTGCCCGTTCCAGCAGTTTTGCATGAGTTCCTTTCCGGCCTCTCACCACCGGGGCCAGCAGCTGGATCTTGGTCCGTTCCGGCAGTTCCATGATCTGATCCACCATCTGATCTACGGTCTGCTTTTTGATTTCTTTGCCACATTTAGGGCAGTGGGGGATTCCCACTCTGGCATACAAAAGACGGAAATAGTCGTAAATCTCCGTCACTGTCCCGACCGTAGATCTGGGGTTCCTGTTTGTGGATTTCTGATCGATGGAAATAGCCGGCGGAAGCCCTTCAATACTTTCCACATCCGGTTTTTCCATCTGTCCCAGGAACTGTCTGGCATAAGAGGACAAAGACTCCATATAGCGTCTCTGCCCCTCCGCATAGATCGTGTCAAAGGCCAGCGAGGATTTTCCCGATCCGGAAAGTCCTGTCAGGACTACCAGCTCTTCTCTCGGGATGTCCAGATCAACATTTTTCAGATTATGCTCATTGGCCCCTCTGATTTTTATGAAATGTTTGCGATTCTTCTCTTCCATTTTTGTTATCCTTCCCCTGTTCTCTGTCTGTATACATCATTTCCGGCTTTTTTTATTCTGCCATCATTTTCTTTAGCTCTATCATCTTATCACGCAGCTCGGCCGCTGCTTCGAAATTTAATTCCGCCGCTGCTTTCTTCATCTGCTTTTCTATATCCTTGGCCAATTTTTCCAGTTCTTTCCGGCTCATAGATTCCGGATCCTTTTCCATCCGCATTTCCTCCGCTGCCACCTTCTTGGATATGGAAATCAGATCCCGGACACTCTTCTGGATCGTCTTTGGCGTAATCCCATGTTCCTCATTGTACGCCATCTGAACCGCACGCCGCCGCTCCGTCTCCTGGATCGCAAGGCGCATGGAATCGGTCATGGTATCTGCATACATGACTACATGTCCTTCACTGTTTCTGGCCGCCCGGCCAATGGTCTGAATCAGAGAAGTCTCGGAACGAAGGAAACCTTCTTTGTCCGCATCCAGGATTGCCACCAGCGTGATCTCAGGAATGTCCAGACCTTCCCTCAGAAGATTGATTCCCACCAGCACGTCGAAAACATCCAGACGCATGTCCCGCACGATCTGTGTCCGCTCCAAGGTATCAATATCTGAGTGAAGGTATTTCACACGAATACCGACCTCCCGCATATAGTCCGTCAAATCTTCTGCCATACGCTTGGTCAGTGTCGTCACCAGCACCTTGTTTTTCTTTGCCACTTCTTTATTGATCTCTCCGATCAGATCATCAATCTGTCCTTCCACCGGGCGCACTTCCACCTTGGGATCCAGAAGCCCTGTCGGCCGTATCACCTGCTCCGCCCTTAAAAGCTCATGTTCTTCTTCATACGGCCCGGGCGTGGCGGAAACAAACATGATCTGATCGATTCTCTGTTCAAATTCATCAAAGCTTAAAGGACGGTTGTCCAGTGCCGAAGGCAGACGGAACCCATAGTCCACGAGCGTCCGCTTTCTGGACTGGTCTCCGTGATACATACCGCCGATCTGCGGAATTGTTTTATGCGACTCATCAATAATGATAAGGAAATCATCCGGGAAATAATCCATCAGTGTATGAGGCGGCTGCCCAGGCGCAAGCCCGGAAAGGTGTCTGGAGTAATTCTCGATACCGGAACAGAATCCTGTCTCTTTGAGCATCTCCACATCAAAGTTTGTTCTCTCTGCGATCCTCTGCGCCTCTAGCAGCTTGTCCTCTCCTTTAAAATACTGCACCCGCTCTTCCAGTTCCTGTTCGATGGCGTCCGCTGCTATTTTGATCCGCTCCGCCGGCACCACGTAATGGGAAGCCGGAAAGATGGCCACATGCTCCAGTTCCCCTTTAATCTCTCCGGTCAGCACGTCGATCTGCGTGATCCGGTCAATCTCGTCTCCAAAAAATTCTACTCTTACGGCTGTCTCCGCCTCATTAGCCGGAATAATCTCCAGCACATCTCCGCGGACGCGGAAGGTTCCTCGCTTAAAGTCCATTTCATTTCTTTCATACTGAATGTCGATAAGCTGCCGCAGCACCTCGTCCCGGTCTTTTTCCATTCCCGGACGCAGAGAAACCATCATCTTCTCAAAGTTCTCCGGCTCACCCAGGCCGTAGATGCAGGACACACTGGATACGATGATCACATCCCGCCGCTCGATCAGGGAAGCCGTCGCGGAGAGACGGAGCTTGTCGATCTCCTCATTGATGGAGGAGTCCTTCGCGATGTAGGTGTCCGAGGAAGGAACATAGGCCTCCGGCTGATAGTAGTCGTAGTAAGAGACGAAATATTCCACTGCGTTATCAGGAAACATCTCCTTGAATTCTCCGTACAACTGAGCGGCCAGTGTTTTATTATGGGCAATGACCAGTGTCGGTTTCTGCAACTGTTCGATCACGTTGGCCATCGTAAACGTCTTTCCAGAACCCGTAACCCCTAGTAAAGTCTGGCATTGATTGCCTTCTTTGAACCCTTTTACAAGCGCCTCGATTGCCTGCGGCTGATCGCCTGTTGGCTGATACGGGGCCTTTAAAACGAATTTATCCATAGCAAAATCTCTCCTTTGTGACTTTTGATACGTTCAATATCAGCCACCCTCAAAAAATTCATTCGTAACGAAAATGTCAAAATAATAGCCTTATAGGACTCCATTACGAATCCAGAAAGGCAAAAGTCACAAAACACTTTTTTGAGGACTAAATAACACGAAGTAACACCAAAACGGTAGTGACAACATTATAGCAAAGATAATGATAAAAGTATATAGGATGAAAAGTAAAAAAAGTACAAATGTTCGAGTGATACATCTGTACTTTTTTATACTTTCTTCCTTATATTGTTGTCATGCCGCCATTAAATATTCCTCGGCTGCCTCGTCTATTTCCTTCAGATCGGAGTAATCATAGTATTTCTCTTCCCGGCTTTCCGGAAGGACTTCTTCCATAAATGGTTCAATAGCATATAAGCAATCTTCAATGATTTCAGCAGTATCCCCATAGACGTCTGCTGATATAATCTCTTTTGAATGCCCTAACATATGCGATATTCCTTTGATATTAAAGTCATGTTTCAAAAGAATGGTCGTATATGTATTTCTCAACTGATGGAAATGAATATCTGGAAGTCCTAAAGAAGCAAGCAGTTCTTTATAATATTTCTGATGATAACTTTTACTTCTTGGATTTCCATATGTGGAACAACAGATGTAATCCCAGTCACGGAACTCTTTACTTCTTCGCCTGCGATTCTTCTCATAAATCCGGCGCTGTTCCAGAATCGCCTCAAACACATAGTCTGGAATAGGGATCTCCCTTATACTGGACGGAGTTTTTGGCTTAATTTCCTGTTTTGTAAGCATTTTAGGTGGTACATCTTCCGCTTTGGAATTTGGCTTTTTCCCCAACTGCCTCTGTATTTTCAATGTGCGGTTGATATAGTCTACATCACTGTATTTCAGTCCGTTGATTTCTCCACGCCGCAGACCCATCAGCACTGCAAATAAGATCTGCATATGGATCGGCGTCTCTTTGCTCGCCTCTATTAACTGAAATACCTGCGGGAGCGTCAGTGTCTTGCTTACATCTATCTTCAACTCACGATATGCTTTCTTCTTTATCTTTTTGGGCAGTGAAACGCCCTCCGCTGGATTTACCGCTATTACATTCTTCGATTTTGCATAAGCCAGTGCTGTATTCATAACTGTTTTCGCCAGTCGTGCAATGGATTCATATTTCGCCGCAATGGTATTATACAGTTTTCTGATATACCCTTGATTCAGAGTCGCCATATACATTTTTCCCAACTGCGGATTCACATAGTTGTAAACCACATTTTTATAGCCATTATAGCTGTTATCGGCTATCCTGGGGCGCATAATCTCCTCCAGCCAGAACTCCATGAAGTCCGCAACTTTAATCTTTCCATATACAATGTAAGTTCCTGCATGAAGCTGCCCGATGATTTCATCTCTCTGTGCATTTGCCTCCCGCTTGCTGCAGAACCCGGCGTGCTGCTGGGTAGTATCGGAACCGTCTGCAAATTTCAGCAGAACACGGAACCCATACCCTTTCTTTATGGTCGTAACAGAATACACTTTATATTCTGTATATTTCTTAAAATCAAATTTTTTCATGCTACCCCTCCGTTCCTGTCCGTTCTGGAACAAAAGTGTCGTTCATAAATGCAATGATTTTATCTTTCTCGTCCATAACCTCACAGTAATATTCATAGGTGGTATGAATCGAATTGTGGCCTAGTAACCCGGAAATCTTTACCAGGGGAACACCTCTCTCGATCAATATAGTCGCAAACATATGTCGCAGACCATGAACAGTAATAACCGGAAGACCATTTCTCTCACAAAGTTTTGTCAATGCCTGATTCATGGAACTTAACCCTCTCGGCTTTCCGTCCTCCCGGCAACTGACGTATCCATGATCTTCATAATTTCCGGCATACCATTCCTTTTTCATTTCCACATAATGCAACCGGCGTTCCACTTCTTTCATGATCGCCTTTGGAACTTTCAGTATACGGAAACTGTTCTCTGTTTTAGGATCACGTTCGATAACCGTATATTCTTCTATTTCAAATCCTTCTTTTACTTTTGGATTTGCCACTAACTGCCGACTGATCCTGACTGTCTGTTTTTCAAAATCAAAGTCACTAAATTTCAGCCCAAGAATTTCCCCTTTTCTTAAACCACAGAACAGTCCAAGTAAAATTTCCAGATACCACGGGTTCTTACTGGCTGCCCGCAGGAATACTTTCAGTTTTGCTTTACTGAATATTCTGATCTTTGGTTTTGTCCTTGGATAAGGCTTTGTCTCCGGAACCGGATTATAATTGATAAATCCGTCAAACAGAGCGTCTTTAAATGCCAGACTCAATAATTCTCTTCCTTTATTACCTGCCGAAGAACAGATTTTTGATACCTTCTCCAGTAATTTATCCAGATACTCTACTGTCACAAATCTCAGTTTTACATCGGTTTCCATACTGGGCAAAATCAGCTCATACAAGGTATAGGAGCCTAGCATTCTGGTAGTTGTCTCAATCCGCAGAGAATAAATATGCTCAAACCAATATTTCAGATATTCTCCAAACATTACATCTGTATTTTTCAGATAGGCAACTTGAAATTCCCGTTGTTTCTCCCGGTATCGTTCTTCATATTCCCAGTAGCTTTTCTCTGCCTCTTCCGGAGTCTTAAAACCACCTTTTTTGCTGTATTTGGTGGTCAGATCATCCATCAGTTCTTTCGTCCTGTGATACCAGGAATTCCCTTCAAAAAAGACAACCCTTTTTTCTTCCTGTACTTCTTTCTTTTCCGCTTCTGTCAACTGATTGTTCTGATTCATTGATTTCACACCTTGCTTTTCCTATTCCCCATATAACCATCTGTCAAACAGGGCACAGGGAATTCTATATAATTTCCCAATCTTGATGACACGGAACGGTTCCTGCTTTTGAAAAACCTCATCCAGAAATTCGTAGGTTTTTGATCTCCCCAGTCCAAGCAGTTTCTGGATGTCCTCCGCTTCATATACTTTTTTTGATATATCAATAGAATCTGTCATGACTGCACCTCCCTTCGCTGATCAGGCAATAAAAGGACTGTACGCCTATAAAATAACGCACAGCCCTCTTACCGTCCAATGTGCGATTTTCTTCAATCGCATACTTGACAAACTGATTTTTCCTGTTCTCAATAATATTTCTTCCTTATTAGATAATCGTACCCCTGCCGCACATTACAGAACATGCACGTTTCCTTTATTGTCTGGTCCCGATCCGCACGGATGATAAAATGTTCCTTTGAATTGTAAAATGGCTTTGCACACACCGGGCATAAGCACATCAAAACCGGCTTGTCCAGTTTTTTGATCTCCATGCTGGTACGCAGTGCTTTCTCTACTCTGTTCATCTGATCCCGGTTTAATCTGCCAACATAATCATCCAACCGCCTTTTATCCACTGTCCGGATCTGCTCCAACAGCACAAAGGACTCTTTCTCCAAACCTCTGATCCCGTTTATCGGTACATGTGTCGGCAGTTTGGTCTTTGGCTGGCTCGTAATAGCCGCAACAATGACCGTTGGACTATGCTGATTTCCCCTGTTGTTCTGGATGATCAGCACGGGGCGGTATCCACCCTGTTCACTCCCGAAAACAGGATTCAGATCTGCGTGATAGATCTCTCCACGCTTCATTACTTGTTCTTCCACAATCGCATCTCCTTCCGCTATACGCCTTAAAACTTTCTCTGTCCGTAAGGCGTTCTCCCGCTCATTGGAAACAATCACTTAGAACGGATATGTATCAGCCGGACGCAAAGCATTTCTCTGTATCCGGCTACCATAAATGCCTGTTTCAGCCTATTTGTCCTCGACGCCCCGGCTGTTATCGCATATATTTCATGCAGGGAAATCATCAAGCGGCTGACTGCTGATCAGCTCCACGGGCCTGTGCCCCTCTGAGGTTCTCCCAAAGCTGCCCTCACTTGTTGCGACGCTCTTAACGCTCGACTTTATGACCGGACAGGAGTATCATGATACCTGTTGCCTGTTATCGCCTTGCCAGTAGCAATCTGACAGTTATAGCCGGGTATTTCCCGCTCCCCGGACAGATAAAACAGCCGCAAACCGATTCTTCTATATTAGGTGGG
>ENA-OQLI01000634-OQLI01000634.1-human-gut-metagenome-genome-assembly--contig:-NODE-634-length-38083-cov-11.165771_pt1 | contig 38083 bp, 36 predicted proteins | sample MGYA00242805_ERZ504812 | MGnify/ENA primary metagenome ERZ504812 (study PRJEB26092, sample SAMD00036430) | human gut metagenome | host: Homo sapiens | study: EMG produced TPA metagenomics assembly of... | reverse complement strand
ATTATAGATGCTTTTTGACATAAATACCACCATTTTTGTAAGAAAAAACTTCCACCCCGTGGAAGTTAGTCCTACAAGGTGGAAGTTACCCTTACAAAGTGGAATTAACTTTTACAAGTGACGTTTTAAATAATTAAGGCTTTTTTTCATATCTCCCATGGGTGTCCCGTAGGGATGATCATCCTGTTCAATAACCAGCCACTGTGCACCGCACTCTTTTGCGGTCTTTACCAGAGTCGGAAAATCCTGTTCTCCTTCGCCCAGTGCCAGCAGATCTACGCCATCTGCTTTGCGCCGAAAATCCTTTACATGTACCAGCGGGCAGCGTCCGCTGTATTTTTTCAACCATTCGCTGGGATCCGGTCCGCCAACCTTGATCCAGCAGGTGTCCGGCTCTGCACCCAGCACATCCGCAGGAACCTCTGCATACAGCTGATCCAGCGCATAGGTACCGTCCGGTGTCTTTGCAAATTCAAAATCGTGATTGTGATACAGAAGCGTCATGCCGTGTTTTTTACAGCCCTCTGAAATCACCGGGATTCCCTTTATTGTTTCCTCATATAAAGCCGCTCCAAATCTACGGTCTTCCCCTAGCCAGGGAATTACGATATAGCGGCAGCCGATGGTTTCATAGTCCTGCAGAGTCTTTTCCAAATCTCCAGCCAGCTCGTCATAGGAAACATGTGCACTGATCGCAGTCAGTCCTGCCGCTTTTATGCTGTCACGGATCTCTTCTGCACTTTTTCCATATAATCCTGCCAGTTCTACACCGTCGTAGCCCATCTCACCCAGCTTTTTCATTGTGCCGGCAAAATCACGCTCCGCCTCTTCCCTTACCGAATAAACCTGTACTGCAATCGGTAATGTTTTGCTCATGGATCCCTCTCCTTCTATCTATGCTGTCGGAACGCCCATTTTGTAGGCACTCCGACTGTTCCCCTGTTTTCAGGCTTCGAATTTGATAACCTGTTTCTTTTCTGCAGATTCGAAAATTGCTTCCATCAGGCGCATAACTCTTGCAACCTCATCCAGCTTGATCCTGCTCTCTGCTTTTCCTTCGATCACTGCCATTACATTGCGGTAGAAATCGCGGATGTCACTATCTGCCCAGGGCAGATCCTCTGTGCGGATGGTATCCTCTCTTCTCGGAGCCATGGTCTTTGTCAGGCCTGCTGCCGTGATGACCGGAACAACATCACCTTCATTGATGCCGGTTGCACATACCATCTTGCCGTCTCTGCCGAAATCCTGGATGACAGCCGTTCCGTCAGCGCCTAATACATACCAGCGAGGCAGAGATACAAAGTTGCTTGTGCCAACCTCAACCAGCACATGCACTCCGTTTTCAAACCCGAGGTCTGCAGAAAAGCCGTCGTCAACCAGCTGGTTGGTTACGTTGGTCAGAGTTGCATAAACAGTGTTTAACTTCACGCCGGGATATAATAACAGCGCCTGATCCAGAAGATGTACGCCCCAGTCAAGCACCATGCCGCCGCCATGCTCTTTTTCCTGTCTCCAGTCACCGGGGATACCTCTGGAACCGTGTACTCTGGATTCAATTCTGAAAATCTCGCCCAGCTTGCCTTCTGCCATGATATTCTTTACCGTCAGGAAATCTTCATCCCAACGACGATTCTGATGTACGGTAAAGAATTTGCCGGTCTTTTCCGCAGCCGCGCGCATTTCTGCAAGATCCGCAGAGCAAAGAGTTACAGGCTTCTCGGAAACGGCGTTCTTGCCAGCTTCCATGGCACGAATGACAACACCTTTATGAACATCATTCGGAGTTGCTACCAGTACGATATCAACAGTCGGATCTGCCATCAGATCTTCTTCGCTTTTATATACATGGATGCCCTTGCCTTCTGCATAGGTTCTGCGTTCTTCCTTAATATCCCAGATACCTGCAACTTCCAGGTCGTCAATTCTCTGAATCAAATCATAATGCCAGCCTGCCATTCCGCCAAAGCCGACCATCGCAAGTCTATGTTTCATGTCTTTTCCTCTTTTCTGTTCTGTCGCAGCAGGACGCTTCTGCGTCCCTGCCTATATGCCGAGTTGCAAAAGCAACTCGGTAAAACCATCCGGAACTGTTTTCGCAAACACGCCGGGTTACGCAGTAACTCGCTGGAACTTCCGACGGAAGTTCCATGTTATGCCCAATACATATTTCCTCTGTCCTCAAAGATCAGGGAATTCTTCAGGCATCCGATTGCCTTTAACAGTCCTTCCTTACCAGACATCAGGCTGTCTTCATGCTCGATGCTGATCGCATAGTCATAACCTGCAAGACGAAGTTCGGAAGCGATCGCTTTCCAGTAATCTTCGCCATGACCGTAACCAACAGAGCGGAAGATCCAGGAACGAGTCAGTTCTTCGCTGTAATGCTGTGTATCCAGTACGCCGTTTACTGCAGTGTTGATTGCATCCACTTTGGTGTCTTTTGCATGGAAATGGAAAATCGCATTTGCCTTGCCAAGCTCTCTGATTACTGCGATCAAATCCATTCCCTGCCAGATCAGGTGGCTGGGATCCAGGTTCGCGCCGATTTCCGGACCAACTGCCTCACGCAGCTTTAACAGACTTCTTGTATTGTATACGCAGAAGCCGGGATGCAGCTCCAGTGCGATTTTATGTACGTTATGCGCTTTTGCAAAAGCAACCTTTTCTTTCCAGTAAGGAATCAGAACATCGTTCCACTGATATTCCAGAATCTCGGAAAAATCATCCGGCCAAGGACAGGTAACCCAGTTGGGAGTCTTGTCCTCCGGAGATCCACCAGGGCAACCGGAAAACGTATTTACAACCGGAACACCAAGCTTTTCTGCCAACAGGATCGCATTGGTCAGATCCTCATCGAATTTCTTTGCAATCGCTTTATCAGGATGTACTGCATTCCCGTGTGCACTCAGTGCACTGATCTCCAAGCCATATTTGTGAATTGTGTCTAAAAACTCTTTCTGCTTATTTTCATCCGCCAGAAGCTCTGCCGCGTTGCAGTGCGCCGTTCCAGGGAAGCCGCCGCAACCGATCTCCACCATCTGTACGCCCTGTTCAGACAAAAATTTACATGCCGCATCCAGGGACATATCGCCCAAGGCAACCGTCAATACTCCTAATTTCATGTGCATTTTCCTCCTTTAGCATTGATCAGATTCGTCATTTTGTATTCATTTCCAACAATCACTGTTTTTATTTTGTTTCTATGCTACACATTTTAATGAATAAAACGAAAGAAAGATAGACCTCCTTTGCTACTCTCTCATACGATTCTGCTATTTCTTCTTTTCTTTTTCCGATTTTACATCCACTGGATCTTCTTTTTTTATGGATCCGATTTCGAAGGTTTTGATTCCTTCACTTCTACCCGGACGCTTTGCACTCTTGCCCTCGGATTCCCGCACCGCTTCCATCGGTGTACATTGATAATACCGCCGGAACAATCTTCCGAAATGATTGTAATCCGAAAATCCGACCGCATCCGCAACCTCTGCCGCAGAATAATTTCCGCTTTTTAACAGATGCATGGCTTTCTTTAGACGCACCTCATTCATATACTGCAGCGGCGCCATCCCCATACTCTCCCGAAACAGATGGTTAAACCTGTCTTCGCTGACATGGATCAGTTCAGCCAGCTGTGCATTTGATATGCTGTCCGTATAATTTTCCTCAATATAATGGACAACCGTGTTCAGGCGCTCCAGATTTTTCCGACGCTTTAAGCTCTCTTTATCCGTCAGCATCTGTTCTGCGTAGCGGCGCACCAGATAAGCGATCAGCTGCAGCAATGCTCCCTTACAGGCAAGCTTCCAGCCAAGGCTTCTTTCATTCTGTTCCTGATAGATCAGGCTCATGAGCTCCTGTATCTTTGTATCTGCACAGATCATTGGCTGAAACAAAATATTTTTTTCCGCTACCTGCGCAGACAGCTCGTCCAGCTCAAAAATAACAACCAGCACCTCTACCGGGGTTCCGTTGCAAAAACCGGCATGCAGGACATTGCTGTTAATGACAGCAAGATCGCCTTGTCGAAAGGTATACCTGGTCTGATTGAGCAAAATATCCGTCTCCCCATGTACAACGTAATGCAGCTCAATGTGCTCATGCCAGTGTGTGTGGAAATACTGGCATTTGTCCTGAACCTGGTTCATAAATACTTCGATTGGAAACTCTTTATCGCTGATAATTTTCTGTTCATAAAACTGCAGCTGCTGCGATGACATTGAAATTCTCCTTTTTGTACTTTCTCCCACTCTGTACTCATGCTACAATATATCGATGATACTGATATCCGTCGGTCAAACTACACACTCGTTTAAAAATCTTTACAGAAATGGAGAACCTATGAATCCACTTTGTAAACCCTCTGGCAAAACAGCTTGCCAACCGCTCCTGATCGGCTCCCATGTGGGCATGAGCGGAACATCTATGATGGACGGTTCCGTCCAGGAAACGCTTTCCTACGGAGCCAATACCTTTATGCTTTATACCGGCGCGCCGCAGAACACCCGACGTAAACCGGTGGATGAGCTCTGCATCCCACAGGCACAGGAACGGATGCGCCAGAACAATATTACCCGCTTCGTCGTCCACGCCCCTTATATCATCAATCTCGCCAATACCGTAAAACCGGAGGTCTTTTCCCTCGCGGTTGAATTTCTCGCAAAGGAAATCGAGCGGACAGAAGCGATGGGCAGCGACGTGCTCATCCTGCATCCCGGTTCCCACGTCGGCGCAGGAACGGACGCTGGAATCCATCAGATCATCGAAGGCTTAAACGAAGTGCTTTCCCAGCCTTCTCCGGTCCGCATCGCACTGGAAACAATGGCAGGCAAAGGCTCCGAAATCGGCAAACGCTTTGAAGAACTGGCTGCAATCTATGACGGTGTCCGTTTTCCTGACCGGCTGCGCGTCTGCTTCGACACCTGCCACGTCCACGACGCAGGATATGATCTCACAGCAAATCCTGATCTCGTCCTGGACGAGTTTGACAAAACCCTCGGCAAGGATCAGATCGCAGTTTTCCATATCAACGACAGCAAGAACGAAAAGGGAGCCGCCAAAGACCGACATGCCAATCTCGGTGTCGGTCAGATCGGGTTTGCACCGCTGTACCATATCGTCCATCATCCTGATTTTTTGACTATCCCCAAAATCCTCGAAACGCCCTGGTATCCTGACCCGCAGAATCCAAAAAAGCTGCTGCCGCCATACCGCCGGGAAATCGCGTGGCTGCGCGCCGGACGGATAGACGCATAGTCCTATAACCAGTCGTTCCAGAACTTCTCCACCCGGCTTCCGATGCTCTCTCCCCGGACGACCTCAAACTGCTCCCACTCCCGTGGAAACAGCCTGCGGTAGCCCGGCGTCAGGAACCGGTCGTCCAAAAGCGCCACGATTCCGACATCATCCGCAGTCCGGATAACCCTGCCTGCCGCCTGAAGCACTTTGTTCATGCCAGGGTACCGGTAGGCATAGTCAAAACCATTTTCTCCGTTTTCCTCGAAATATCCCCGAATAATCTCCCGTTCCGTGCAGACCTGCGGCAGTCCGGTTCCTACAATCAGCGCGCCGATCAGGCTGTCCTCCTTTAAATCGATCCCCTCGGAAAAAATCCCACCCAGCACGCAAAAGCCAACCAGACTGCTTTCTTCCTCCACTTCGATTTCCATATGGATAATATCGGACAGGTTCATTCCGGGATTTCCCTCAAAGCGCTGCAAAAACGCCTCCCGCTCAGCCTCATCCATATGCTCGGTCTGTACCAGACACTCTGTATCGTCTTTTACCGCATAACACCTCAGATAACGCTCATACACCTGCTGCAAAAAGACGTGTGATGGGAAAAAAACCATATAATTTCCATGCCGCTGCGACACGGTTTGATGAATGTAATTCGCGATTTTATCGTATTCCCGGTCGGAACGCCTCGTATAACGGCTGGTCACATCCTCCGCCAGAAACAGCCCCTTTTTCTCCGGCGAAAAAACGGACTTCGCGTAGACCTCATAATCCTCTGCCTCTCCGCCCAGAAGCTTTTTATAATACTGGATCGGAAGCAGAGTCGCGGAAAACAACACACTGCTGACGGAACGCTGCAGACACTCCTTGAGGTTCGTCGACGGGTCAACATTGAACAGTCGCAACAAAAAGCGTCCATCTTCATCCAGCTTTGTATACACAACATATTTCTGATCCAGCAGCTCATAAATCTGCAGAAAATGACTGATTTCAAAATAGAAGTCCAGAATCTCCCGCCGAACCGGGCTGTCATCGTGATTTTCGAGATAGTCTTCCATACAGGGCGACAACCGCAAAAGTGCCTGTACGAACGCATCTATCTCCTCCACAATACACCAGTCCCCGCATTCGCGTTTCAGGAAAAGCAGCTCACGATTGCACTTATCCAAAAGCTTCTCCATGCGAGGAGAAAATGCCTTCACAGTCTTTTTCAAGGTCAAGAAATCTTCTTTATATAACTGAGCGCTGTACATTTCCCGACCACGCTCCAAAAGATTATGCGCCTCATCAATCAGAAACAGATACTGCTCTCTGCCTGCACCTTCTCCGAAAAAGCGCCGCAGATAGACATGCGGATCAAAGACATAATTGTAATCGCACAAAATACCATCGGAAAACAGGCTCATATCCAGCCCCAGCTCAAATGGGCAAACCTTATATTTCTGAGCACAGGCCTCGATTTCTTCCCGGCTATAATGCTCCTTTGTCGTCATCAATTCAAAAATCGCATCGTTGATCCGGTCAAAATGTCCCTTTGCATAAGGACAGGAGTCCGGATTGCATTCCGATTCTTCCATAAAGCAGATTTTATCCCGTGCCGTCAGCACCACCGTCTTAAAATGCAATCCGCGCTCCCGCAAAAGGTCGAACGTACGATCCGCGACTGTCCGGGCAATCGTCTTCGCTGTCAAATAAAAAATCCGATCCGCCTTTCCTTCCCCGACTGCCTTGACTGCCGGAAACACCGTCGAAATCGTCTTACCCGCCCCGGTCGGTGCTTCGATAAACAGTTTTCTGCTGTGGCAGATCGTATGATAAACATGTGTGACCAGCTCTTTTTGTCCCTCCCGGTACGGGAACGGAAAAGACAGGCTGTGAATGGAATCCTGACGAAGTTTCTTCCAGGCAATGTCTGCATCTGACCACTTCCGATATTCCTGCAGCAAACTGTCAAACCATTCTTCCAGGTCTGACATCTCATACACAAACTTGAAATAGCGGATTTCTTCTGTCTCTATATTGCAGTAGGTCATACTGACCTCCATCCGCTCTTTTCCATGCTCCTGCCCATACATCCAGGCATAACATTTTGCCTGGGCCAAATGCACCGGATTCGGCTCCTTCATCCGAGACAAATCCCGATACGTCCCCTTGATCTCGTCAACTGCAACGGGATCGGAATCGATAATCCCATCTGCCCTGCCCTCTACGACAAGATCATATTCCCCGCAGTCTCTGCGGTAACGCAGCATAACCTCTGCATGGTAACTGGAACCCATCTTTTTCTGGATCATGCGGTGAATTCGGCTTCCCTCCGCCATAGCGTCGTCCGGGGCAGATTTTTTGCGATTGTCAATATCCCCTGTGCGAAGCAAAAACTCCACCAGTCCTCTTACTGAAACCTTGATCTCCACGACACTGTATCCTCCACATGCTTTTGCCTTATTTTTTCTGAAATTCCGTCATGTGCATCCGATACTTTAACGGCACCAGCTGTTGCTGCAGGGGTTGATTTTGCCGCTCAAGGATTGAAAGAGACCGACAAAAGCTCTGAAACAGCACTTCGATCTCCTGTTCGTTCTCATCCTTCTGCTGTCCGGCCTGCTGCAGTGTATCCAACTCCTGCTTTGAAAGCTTTGTCAAAAACCACGCCTTTCCAGCCGGATGGATTCCTGCTGCTGCCCTGCGTTCATCCAGAATCACAAAATTCTCCAACGGGAAACGGTCTGCAAAATGCGGCATAACAAACGCAAGAACGTCTGCATCCGGCGCAATCTCCCCATATAAAATCCCGCCGGTGATTTCCTGAAACCGAAGAAACTGAAGCACTCTTTCCCGCACCCTGTGTACACTCCGGCTCAGTGCAAACACCCGATGGATACATGGCTCTGCAAGTGCCTGCAAAAGCGGTCCTCGGATCCGACCGGACAGACCAGCTGCAATCGTCTCATAAACTGCCTGACTCTTGTCGGCTTCCTCTGACGCCAGCGCATAGCTGATCGCTTCCCACGCCTGCTCTCCGAAACGTCTCCGCAGGGTTCGTGCTACCTTCGCCGCGCACTCTGCATCCGGCATTACCTCCCGGTACTGGGCAAACAGACATAAATCCGATGCACCTGTTTGAATTTTAACACGTTTGTCGCAAAGCTTCCATTCATAAATCCGATAAATTGCAGTAAGTATCCCTTCGACCGAGTCCTCGCATATCAGAATCAGCTCTTCCATTTCGTTTTCTCCCACATCAGATTCGGTCAGACCATCGTTTCCTTTCCCATACAGGACTTTTCGGCTCGCCGCGCTTCTCTCCCCGGTTCTCGGTTTCACCCCGCTGCGCCCTTCCAGGCGCTTTCCGGCTGTACCAGCTGCTTTCCATCGTAGCCGAAGTTCCGATCATCAAATAAAGACAGCTGCTGATACGTTACGCCATCCTTTTCAAACGGGAGATTTTCCCGGATGCCGAGAAGCTGCCGCGTAATAAAGTTTTCCTCAATTCGAAGTGGATACATCTGTCTGCCGTTGCAGGTGATAAAATAAATCGCACGCTTCAAAACGACACCAATCTTTTTCAGATGCTGATACTCCAGGCGGCTGCTTCTGCGCGCCTGAACAATCCTGCGGGCGCTTTTGACACCGATTCCGGGCACGCGCAAAAGCTCTTCATAGGAAGCACAGTTGACCTCCACAGGGAACTGTTCCAGATGCCGCAGCGCCCAGTCTGCCTTCGGGTCTAAAAACAGATTAAAGTCCGGATTCTTCTCGCTTAAAAGCTCCCCTGCCTCAAAGCCGTAAAAACGAAGCAGCCAATCTGCCTGATACAGCCGGTGTTCCCGCAGAAGCGGCGGACCTCCCTGCAGCGCCGGGAGGTCTTTATCCTCATTGACTTTTACAAATGCGGAATAGAATACTCGTTTTAAATCAAATTTGCGATACAAGCTCTCTGCCACAGACAAAATTTCATAATCATGCTCCGGTGTCGCGCCGATAATCATCTGCGTAGACTGTCCAGCCGGAACAAATTCCGGGGCGTGCCGGTAAAGCGCCACCTCCTGTTTGCTCACAGAAATCCCGTTCTGAATCTGCCGCATCGGTGTCAGGATCGTCTTGCGGTGCTTGTTCGGTGCAAGGCGCGATAGGCCCTCCGCCGTCGGGAGCTCCAGATTGATACTCATGCGGTCCGCCAAAAATCCCGTCAGCCGGATCAGCTCCGGATCCGCCCCCGGAATCGCTTTGACATGGATATAGCCCTGGAAATGATACTGCGTGCGCAGCTTATAAATCGTCTGATACAAAAGCCCCATCGTCACATTCGGATTCTGTATAATCCCGGAGCTTAGGAAAAGTCCTTCGATATAATTACGGCGATAAAACTCGATCGTCAGGCGACAGACTTCATCCGGCGTAAACGACGCCCGCGGCACGTCGTTGGAACGCCGGTTCTGACAGTATTTGCAATCATAAATACATTCGTTGGTAAACAGAATCTTCAGCAGGCTGATGCATCTGCCATCCGCTGAAAAGCTGTGACAGATTCCCGCGTTTACCGTGTTGCCGATCCCTTTTCCATCACCCCGGCGATTGCTCCCGCTGCTCGTACAGGCAACGTCATATTTCGCCGCATCGCTCAGAATATTCAGCTTCTCCATCAGGGACATTTCCTGCATGATCCTCATCCTGTACTCCATTCCGCAGACAGAAGTTCCTGAATTTGTTTGATTTATTCGAACATTTGTTCTGTCTGTAGCTTTATGATAGTACGTATGTTCGATTTATGCAAGCTCTTTTTGTGCTTTTTTTAGCCGTTCTGAGAACTGATCGTAAAAATTCTGTTCTGCATCCCAGCCCCGGAAATAAAATTCCTGCAAAATGTAGCGATTGATCCTCTGCGCTGCCTCCATATCGGACTGCTGCATCAGGCGATCCTGCAGCCTACGCACAAAAAAATGCCAGTCCGCCACAAACGTCTCATAACGACTAAATTCCGGCATATCGATCCATTTGCGGATTTTCTGCTTTGTGCGGTTTTCCCTGCTGCACTCTTTTGTCTGTAAAAAATATCGGAAGCTCCCGTTTTCATAAAAACGTCCCAGCGGAAACAGCCGACAAATGCCTGGGCGGAACGGATGGATGCTGCAGCGTCCTTTTTCGTTCAAATATACGCACTGCTCCTTTTCCCCCGCCATTTTCAGATTCGGCAAAATTACACCGTCCTGTACATGCAGATCCAGACTTTCGTCCAGAAGCTGTTCAAAACTTTTGTCACGTCCCTGCATCAGCTGCCAGACGTCCAGCGGGTCTAAAATAATCGTATCCCCCATCTGACAGCAGCAATCGCAGCACCCCTCGCAGTCCTGACAGCCGACCTTCGCAAGATCTCCCGCTGTATACAGTTTTCCGTCCGAAATTTCATCCAGATCGATATTGCGCAGCATAATGATTTCCGTTACTGAAAACTTATAAAAAGTTATAAACTTTTATGTTTCATTCCTACTTCAACGAGTATGCTTTTGATGGCATAAATACCTATCTACTCACAAGTTCTTGTACTCTCCATAGGCGTAAATTCCGAATTAACGCATCCGTACATATTTGCATTAACATTTAAGTGTTAGCTTGCAAATTGTTCTCCATAAGCTTTTAGGTTTAATGATGCTTGGAAATCTCTATCTATAACATTTCCACATTCACATTTATATGTTCTATCAGATAATCTCAAATCCTTTTTTATATTCCCACAGCAACTACAAAGTTTGGATGATGGATAAAATCTATCCGCTACAATGAGCTGAATACCTCTATCATTACACTTGTATTCCAACTGCTTACGAAATTCAAAGAATCCCTGATTCTGAACCGCTTTAGATAAATGTCTATTTTTTATCATCCCACTAACGTTTAAATCTTCGATACAGATAAATCTTGGTTTTCGATTTACGATTTCAGATGTGGTCTGATTCAAATAGTTTTTACGGATGTTTGTTAATCTGTGATTTTGTTTTAATAAAAGTTTTTCCTTTTTGATTACATTACTTGTTTTACAGTAACTTTCCCCTTTCTTATTTTTCTCGTAAGAACGAGAGATACTACGCTGTAATCTGCGTTTTTGTTTTTCTAATTTCCTTACTTTCTGACTCTTATTGATGTTCTTATACTTAACAGAATCAGAGCAGACAGCTAAGTCTTTGATTCCTAAGTCTATGCCGACTCCATCCTCATTCAGTGTTTCCCTGCAATCAGGAAATTCTACACATACACTGATCCACCAATTCAATCCATCAAAGGATACTCTCGGATTCCTATATTTAGCATCTGTGGGAATTCGTCCATGTTCAGCAAGTTTTACCCAGTTCAGCTTTTGTTTATTAGCTTTCCTGCTGGAAGAAAATCCTTCAAATTTAACATGCGTATCACGAAACTGTATCTTGATATTATCTTGGTAGAATTTAGGCATTGATTTCTTTTTCGTCTTAAACCTTGGGTATCGTTGCAAACCCTTGAAAAAGTTTTTATAAGCTGAGCAGGCATCTTTAATTGCCTGCTTAGTTACATTGTTTGAAACGTTTAGCAGCCATGCATATTCATCAGAATTTCTAAGCCTTGTAAATTCTTTTCTAAGCTCCGTATCTGGAATAAATCTGCCACCTTTTTCATAATTTTCTTTTTCCCTGGCCAAAGCCCAGTTATAAGCAAATCTTGAAGCACCTGCGTACTGAAACAGCTTAGTTTTCTGTACATTGTTTGGGATCAACATTACTTTTATGGCTTTTACCATCGGTCTCCTCCTGCATCAATTCTCGGATAAGTTTCTTCGCTTTGTTCGCTCGTTTTCCTTGTAATTTACAACTGAATACTGTGATTATTTGAACCAGATCTTCAACAAGTTCCTGCTGTTCAGATTTTTCAGTATTATCAATAATCTCAATCTCACAATTATAAAGGGAAGCGATATATTCTATCAACTCAAAACCAAATCGCAATAGCCTGTCTTTATATAAAACAACAACCTTCTCAACCTGATTTTGAGAGATTCGTCTGATCAATTCCTGAAGCCCTTTTTTCTTATAATTAATCCCAGAACCGATATCACTTATTATCTCAAACGGCTGTCCTTTTGCCAGAAGATATGTCTTGACATTATCAATTTGTCGTTCCAAATCATCTTTTTGTTTATGGCTGGAAACGCGACAATATCCAATTGTAATGCGGTTTTTAGGCTTTACATTTATTACCTGGTTGAGTTGCTCATCAGAATAATATCTATAGCCACTTACTGTAGTATGATGCGGATGAAGTTTTCCGTTGGCATCCCAATTTCGTAATGTCTGAGCAGATACGCCTATAATTTTTGAAAATTCATGTATAGAATAATATTTACTCAAAGTATCAACTCCTTTCAATAATATTCTGCTCTAATATCTTATAAATCTCAATATCTGCTTATATGATTTTATAATTTATATTTAACTGTTGATAACCCTCCCAAATAGATGTTTTCATACGGCTTGAAAAAGCATGTGCCCCGGCACATGCTCTGCCTGCGCCGAGTCGCGAAAGCGACATAATTCCGCTCCGCCGCTTATGCATCCCCGCGGAGCGTTTTTGTTGTATAGAAGCAAAGTTTCCATACAACAAAAAAGAGACCTGACTCTTCAGGTCTCTTTGGAGTGAAGCACGGGGGATTCGAACCCCCGACAACCTGATTAAAAGTCAGGTGCTCTACCGACTGAGCTAGTGCTCCATAAAATTAAATTACGGGCGTCATCCGTCCGCATCAAAAGCTGGGCTAGCCGGATTCGAACCGGCGAATGCAGGAGTCAAAGTCCTGTGCCTTACCGCTTGGCGATAGCCCAGGAAGGTGGATACAGGGATTCGAACCCTGGGCCTCCAGAGCCACAATCTGGCGCGCTAACCAACTGCGCTATACCCACCATAGGGAAAATGATTACTCACTTTCCAACGTGCCCGAAGGGATTCGAACCCCCGACCCACGGCTTAGAAGGCCGTTGCTCTATCCAGCTGAGCTACGGACACACGTTGCGGCGTATCGCCTTGGCAATGTCTACAGGACTTCTTCCTGAGAAACGACTGCTAGACACAGTCGAAGCAGGTGATGGGAATCGAACCCACGTATCCAGCTTGGAAGGCTGGTGTTCTACCATTGAACTACACCTGCATATCGTATAATATCGGGGTGACAGGATTCGAACCTGCGACCTCCTGGTCCCAAACCAGGCGCTCTAGCCAAGCTGAGCCACACCCCGTCGCTTAACTAAAAGGCCTTATCCGTGACGCAAGATTCATTATATAGAAAGAGTTCCAATATGTCAACAACTTTTTTTAAATTTTTTATTTTTATTTTTTCAACAGTTCACTCGTAGCTTACTGAACACAGATTCCATGCTTGCATGAGGATCTGTGCACGGGAAGCTACGAAGGGAGCGCTACTCTATGAGCAAAAGGGAGCTGCGAAGCAGCAGAAAGCCTCGCAGAGGCGTTTTTGCGAATGGCGCGGGTGAACTGTAACTTTTCAACAGTTCACTCGTAGCTTACTGAGCACAGATTCCATGCTTGCATGAGGATCTGTGCATAGGAAGCTACGAAGGGAGCGCTACTCTATGAGCAAAAGGGAGCTGCGTAGCAGCGGAAAGCCTCGCAGAGGCGATTCATGACAATAGAATGTTCGCGGAGCGTGCATTCTATTGTATTGCGAATGGCGCTGTGCCCCGGCCTCTTACAAATAGCTCAGATGATAATGGGCATTGCCCTCTCGATCCAGCTCCATCAGGACATAGGACGGTCGTCTGCCCTCCTGCCGCGGGTAGGAAATGCTGCCCGGGTTGATTGCCGTCACGTTCGTCTGCGGGTCTGTAAAAATCAACGGACGGTGCGTATGTCCAAACATCACGATATCGACGCCCCGGCTCTCCGCTTCTTCCAGAATCGCTTCTGTCCCAACCGACACATAATAATGATGTCCATGAGTCAGCCAGACCCTATATTTGCCGATCTCAAATTCCTCTTCCTGTGCAAGATCCGTAAAAAAGTCGTTGTTTCCCGCTACCATATGCACCGGACAGCCTGCGATGCTTTTGATAAACGCTTCACTCCCCTCCACGTCCCCGCAGTGGATCAAAAGATCGATCTGTCCAACCATATCGAGCACCTGGGTCAGGTTCCCGTCTCTTCTGTGTGTATCACTGACGATCAGTATCTTCATCTGTTTTCTCCATCCGGCACCGCCCTATTTCTGCTCTTCCAACATCTTTTTCATCTGACGCAGCGCCTTTCCCCGGTGACTGATCGCATTTTTTTCCTCCGCGGAAAGCTCCGCCGTGGATTTATCATTTTCGTACAGATAAAAAATCGGGTCATATCCAAATCCGTTGCTGCCGCACTCTTCCCAGCCGATATAGCCCTCGATCGTTCCTCGCGTCACAAGACTGTTTCCGTCCGACAGGGCTGCTGCAATAGCACAGACAAAACGTGCTGTGCGCTTTTCTTTCGGGACGCCGTCCAGACGGCTGATGAGGTTGGCGTTTTTTTCACGGTAAGAGGTTTCATGCCCCATATAGCGCGCAGAATAAATGCCCGGCTCTCCGCCCAGCCAGTCGATTTCCAGTCCGGAATCATCCGCAAGCACAATAATTTCTTTCGCCGAAATCCTGCTGCAGCCCGGAATCCCGTTTTCCAGACACCAGTTTCGGATGCCCTCTGCCTTGATCTTTGCGTTTTCTTCAAAGGTTGTGCCGTTTTCTTCGATTTCCGTGTCGATGCCCGCGTCCTTTAACGACAGCACGTTCCATCCGGTTCCGTCCAGAATCTCCCGGATTTCTTTCATTTTCCCTGCATTTCCCGTTGCAAAAATGATCTGCTTCATCTTTTTGCCTGCCCTTCCTGCTTTGCTCTCTTCGGCGGTTTTGCCCCCTGATACTGATAAAAATAGGTCTTCATCATACCGTTGTAGATTTTGCGATTCTTGTCCGCCTTGCGCCCGATGTCCTGCTGTGCATTTTCATAAGAAGTAATCAGATACATCGACCAGTCATCCAGCTGTGCATAGCGTTCGCCAAGCGTCCGGTACAGCGCCGGAAGGTCCTTTTTATCCTCCAGACGTTCACCGTAGGGCGGATTCGTAATCAGGAAGCCGTATTTTTTCGGATGGGAAAGCTCTGCAACCGGTCTGCGCTGAAAATGGATCAGATGATCCACGCCTGCGAGTTTTGCATTTTCCCGTGCAATATTAACCATTTCAGCATCAATATCGTAACCCTGAATATCCGTCTTTACATCCAGATCGACCAGATCCTGCGCTTCGTCCGATGCGCGATACCAACATTTGCGGTCAATAAAATGTCCCCACTCTTCCGCGGTGAACTCCCGGTTCATGCCGGGCGCCATATTCGCCGCCATCATCGCTGCTTCGATAGGGATCGTGCCGCTTCCGCAGAACGGGTCTACCAAAATCCGATCCGCTTTCCACGGCGTCAGCATAATCAAAGCCGCCGCCAGATTTTCTGCGATCGGAGCTTTTGCCGTCAGCTTGCGATAGCCTCTTTTATGTAAGGATTCCCCGGTCGTATCCAATCCCACAGTCACTTCATCTTTTTTCAGAAAAACCCGTACCGGGAACGGTGCTCCGGTCTCCGGAAACCAGCTGACCTTGTATACACCTTTCAAACGTTCTACCATCGCTTTTTTCATGATAGACTGAATATCCGACGGGCTGAACAGCTTGCTCTTTACACTGGCAGCCTTTGCCACCCAAAATTTGCCGTCCGCCGGGATGTAGTTTTCCCATTCCAGCGCTTTCGTGCCCTGAAACAGCTCTTCAAAGGTCTCCGCATGAAAGCTGCCGACCTTGATCAGCACGCGCTCCGCCGTCCGCAGAAAAATATTAGCACGGCAGACCGCTTCCTCGTCGCCGAGAAACGTAATTCTGCCGTCCTCCACTTCGCTGATTTCATATCCAAGATCCGTGATTTCCCGTCGCAGAACCGCCTCCAGACCGAAATGACACGGTGCAATCAATTCCATTTTTCTCATTTTTTCTTCCATTTCTATCGGCGCACGGGCAGCATTACTCCGGCATTATGCCACGGTAGCTTTGCCTCGACATTTACGCGCAGGCATCCTTGCCCCGGCACCTTTTCTTTGATTTCTCGCTCTTTTTATTGTACGGGCATTTTCTGTGGGCTGTCAAGGAAAACGCACCGAAATTTCTTCCCACCCAAAAAGGAGCCGGCGCTCCCGAATTTTCACCCGTTCTGCGCCGGCTTCTCTTTTCGTCTGCATCACAGCCTTCAAAGGCTCACTTACTGATTGTTCTTGTCCTTGCAGTCAGAAGTGCTTTCCTTGGTGCTGTTCTTGCTCTGGTTCTTCTGAGTATTTTCAGAATTATTCTTGTTGGTCTGTTTCTGTGTGTAATCGTTCTTGGCCATAGTGCCCTCCTGTTTTCGCCGCTTTTGTTTTCCATAAAATGCGGCAGATGATATTTGTCGCGCAAGAAAGGCTGTCCATCCCTGCTGCCATCACTGTCTCTCCTGCGTTTACAGACACTAGTATCGACGCACTGCGGGCAAATTATACACACAGATTATCCCGAAAAAATTTTTTATCCCCGGTCGGGGAATTTTTTCCCACGGCTGTTGTCCGCTCAGCACTTTTTGGATCGTAGGTTTCCTTTTCGCAGACCTCGTAAACATCCCGCCCCATTTTCTCTTCGAAATACCGCCGCAGTCCGATATGCGCGTCCCATTTTTCCTGCGGATAGAAGCCATAACGCCTTTTGACGTCCAACATCCGCTCTTCTATGTCAAGCACGCCCTCCGCTCCGGCAATACTGTCGCACAGCTGAACCAACCGGTCGTAATCATCGTAAACCGATTTTTCCAACTCTGTCCGGATCAGGGACAACTCGTCCTCCGAAACGTCATATTTTCCGATATATTCCTCCAGCGTCTGCGTCGCAAAGGAATGCGTCAGGCACACCTTCGCCACCTCGTCGCAGCCGATCTTCTTCATATAAGAATAGCCGTCCGAAACGTGTCCCAAATGTCTCACGCCAAATGTCCGCCCGATGTCGTGCAAAAGTCCCAGCACATACGCTTTTTCCGGGTCAAGGTCACCACACGCGGCTGCGATTTTTTCCGCGCAATGCGCCGCCGTTTTGGAGTGATCGCCCCATGGTCCGGGATTTTTCTGCAGTCCCTCCTGCAGCAATTGTTCTGCTTTTTCTCTCGATGGAATCATAAGCTTCTCCCTCGCTTCCTGTCATGGACAGTTTTTGTGAAAACCAGAATGTGTTCCGCACATTCTCGCGCCGAGGCGCGGTTGCTTCGACAATCATCTACCCTTGCTCCGAGTGCGCATCCTAGCGGAGCCTTTTTTATCGTATAGAAATGAAGTTTTGTATACGATAAAAAAACCGGAATGCTTTCACATTCCGGTTCCAGTCGCGTGCGCGAGAAGATTCGAACTCCCGACCTTCTGATCCGTAGTCAGACGCTCTATCCAGCTGAGCTACGCGCACATTTTTCTTGTTCAGGACTTCGTGTCCCTCACAACAAAAATTATTCTACATTCTTTTCTTCGAATTGTCAACACTTTTTTTCAAAAACTTGAATCTTACCATAAAAAATGTTAGAATATCTCAAAAGAACGCGGAAAGTGCAGGCATTTCATCGACTGCATTTTTCCCAGAACGGAGACTATATTATGGAAATGAAACCTCAGCCAAAGCGCAACGGCTTTGCGACGTTTTCGCTGGTTCTCGCCATCGCTGCGCTCGCCAGCACCCTTACGATGACAATTGTCATTCCGATCTTTCTCGCGATCCTGTCCATCATGTTTGGGCTGTTGTCCCGAGGGAACACCTCCATGTCCAATCACGCCCTCGCAGGTGTCATCGTCGCCTGCAGTGCACTCCTCATCAATATTGCTGTCGGTGGGTTTTCTTTTTTTATTGTCTTTTCCAACTCCGATGCAAAACAGCAGTATTGGACAATGGTCAATGACACCTACGAGCAAATGACCGGTCTGACCTTTGACGAGATTCTGAACGAATACGGGATCGAACTTCCCGAAAGCTTACATGACTGAGAGGTAACCTACAAATGAATGATCAGACTACAACCACCGGCACAGCCTCCCCGTTAAAGAGGTCCGTCCTGAAGGGAAAAGCGCGCGCATCCCTGCTTGGACATTATATGCCGCTCTCCAGCGCCTTTCTTTCTCTCGCTATTTTGCAGTATATTATCACGGCTCCCTCCGGATTGATTCAGGTGCATCCGCCCTTTGGTACAATTTTGTATTATGCCGTCACCTTTGCCATCAGTATTTTCTTTGGGATTTTCCAGGTCGGCATCACAGGACTGTTTCTGAGCAATGCCTGCCATCAGCCGGTCTATGCGGGCGGCATTTTCTCTGGCTTTTGGCATGAGCCGTTAAAGGCCATCCAGATTCAGCTCGTTTTGTCCCTGCTGTTATGTATCCCGGAAATCGTGCCGTCGCTTCTTTTCAGCCTGTACCTGCAATCCGGTCGCGTGAATATGGTTTATCTCTATGCTGCAGCAGGGATCAGCATCGTTTTCCTGCCCTTTGTGCTGTATGTAAAAACGCTGTATTCCCAGGTTTTCTTCATCATGCTGGACTTTCCCGAGCTGAGTGCAAAGGAATGCTTAAAACGCTCCAGAAGGCTCATGAAAGGCCACAAATGGCAGTATTTCCTCCTGATGGTAAGCTTCCTGCCCTGGCTAATGGGCGGGTTCTTAACCTGCGGCATCGGACTGCTGTATGTGTATCCTTATCAGAAGCAAACCTATGCCTACTTCTATCTTGAGCTGGTATCGTTAAAAAGCGCTGAAGCGTAAAAAACCGGACACCGACTCCCTGACGAATTACTCCGTCAGGAATCGATGTCCGGTTCTATTTTTATCTTACAGTTCACTCGAAGCTTTCCGAGTTCAGATTTCATGCTCGCATGAGAATCTGAACTCAGAAAGCTTCGAAGGGAGCGCCATTTTATGAGCAAAAAGGAGCTGCAAAGCAGCGGAGAGCATCGAAGATGCGATTCATGACAATAGAATGTTCGCAGAGCGTTCATTCTATTGTATTGCGAATGGCGCGAGTGAACTATTCTTCCGTCGCTTTATCCTTTGTGTTGATCCACTTCAGATATGCGTTGATGAAGGGGTCGAGACCGCCGTCCAGTACGCCATCTGCATTTGCAACCTCCTGATTTGTCCGAAGGTCCTTCACCAGCTTATAAGGCTGCAGGACATAGGAACGGATCTGGTTGCCCCATGCGATATCCTTGATCTCGCCACGGATGTCAGAAAGCTTCTCGGCGTTTTCTTCCTGCTTTAACAGATACAGCTTCGCCTTCAACATCTGCATCGCCTTATCCTTGTTCTGGAACTGAGAACGTTCATTCTGACACTGTACCACGATACCTGTCGGCAGATGCGTGATACGGATCGCAGAAGAGGTCTTGTTGATATGCTGACCGCCTGCACCGCTGCTTCGGTAGGTATCAATGCGCAGATCCTCCGGGTTGATCTCGATATCCAGATCTTCTTCGATATCCGGCATAACATCCAGAGATACGAAGGAGGTCTGGCGCTTGCCCTGGGCGTTGAAGGGGGAAATCCGGACAAGACGGTGTACGCCTTTTTCCGATTTCAGATAGCCGTAAGCGTTCTCGCCGTTTACCTGGAAGGTAACGGACTTGATGCCCGCTTCTTCGCCGTCCAGATAGTCCAGAACTTCCACGGAAAAGCCCTTTTTCTCCGCCCATCTGGTATACATACGGTACAGCATGCCGCACCAGTCGCAGCTCTCTGTGCCGCCTGCGCCCGCATTGAGCTTTAAGATCGCATTATCCTTATCGTATTCGCCGGACAGCAGCGTGCTGATACGCAGCTCATCCAGCTCTTCGATAAACTCATCCAATTCGCCCCGGATTTCTTCTACCATATCCGGATCTTCTTCCTCGTGCCCCATCTCAATCAGGGTTTCGATATCGGAATACTGCGTTTCCAGCTTATTGCACAGCTCCGCAGTATCCTTTAAATTTTTGAGCTCTTTCATCTTGCGGTTGGAGGAATCCGGATCGTCCCAGAAGCCGGGTGCTTCCATTTCCATCTCCAGCTCTTCGATGCGCTTCTTTTTTCCTTCCAGATCCAGGGAATCCTTCACTTCATGAAGGGTATTTTCGTAGCTTTGCAGCTCGAACTTCATCTGATCTAATTCTACCATTGCCATAATATTCGTCCACCTTTACCGGTTCTTTCCGCAGCAGTTTTTGTATTTCTTACCGCTGCCGCAAGGACAGGGATCGTTCGGGTAAATCTTGACGCTTTCCCGCTTTGCAGGCCGTCTCGGACCGCTCTCGTCCTTATTGGTGCCGGTCACCTTTGCTACCTGTTCTCTTTCTACCTTCTGCTCGATGCGGATATGGCAGAGCACGCGGATCGTATCCTCTTTAATGCTCTCTGTCATATTTTCAAACATCTCATAGGCATTCATCTTATATTCTACAAGCGGATCTCTCTGTCCATAGGCCTGCAGACCGATACCCTGACGCAGCTGATCCATATCGTCGATGTGGTTCATCCACTTTCTGTCGATAACCTTTAACAGAACAACTCGCTCTGCCTCACGGATCATTTCGGGTTCAGGGAACTCTGCTTCTTTTGTTTCATAGAAACGAACGGCTTCTTCCTTGAGCTGCTGCTTTAAGCTGTCCTTTTTCGGCTTGGAAATCCGTTCCTTTGTGATCGGCTCAAGCGGAATGATCGGAAGCAGCAGAGAATTTAACTCCGCCAGATTCCATTCTTCAGAATCGTTTTCTTCCCCGATGACCATATCCACCGTATTGTCTACGATGTCGGTAATCATCTTGTAGATCACATCGCGCATGCTCTCTCCGTCCAGAACGCGGCGACGCTCCGCATAGATGATTTCACGCTGCTCGTTGTTGACCTGATCGTATTCCAACAAATTTTTACGGATACCGAAGTTGTTGCCCTCGATCTTCTTCTGTGCGTTTTCAATCGCCTTGGAAAGCATCTTGTGCTCAATTTCCTGACCTTCCGGAATGCCCAGCGCATTGAACATGCTGATCATCTTCTCGGAACCGAACAGTCTCATCAGATCGTCTTCCAGGGAAATATAGAATCTGGATTCACCAGGGTCTCCCTGACGACCGGAACGACCGCGCAGCTGATTGTCGATACGGCGGGATTCATGACGCTCGGTACCGATGATTTTCAGACCGCCTGCTGCCTTTGCTTCTTCATCCAGCTTGATATCCGTACCACGGCCTGCCATGTTGGTTGCAATGGTAACCGCACCGTGAATACCGGCATCTGCAACAATTTCCGCTTCCAGCTCGTGGAACTTTGCGTTCAGCACCTTATGCTGAATGCCTTCCCGGCGCAGCATGCCGGAAAGCTGTTCGGATGCTTCGATCGTAATCGTACCTACCAGGACCGGCTGTCCCTTTGCATGTGCTTCCTTGACCGCTTCCACAATGGCGTTGAGCTTTTCTCTCTTTGTCTTGTAAACCGCATCGTGCAGGTCTTTTCGGATAACCGGGCGATTGGTAGGAATCTCCACAACGTCCATTCCGTAAATATCTCTAAATTCCTTTTCCTCTGTCAGAGCGGTACCGGTCATGCCGGATTTTTTCTCGAATTTATTAAAGAAGTTCTGGAAGGTGATGGTTGCCAGCGTCTTGCTTTCTCTTTTAACCTTAACGTGCTCTTTTGCTTCAATTGCCTGATGCAGACCGTCGGAATAACGACGTCCGGGCATGATACGTCCGGTAAATTCATCGACAATCAGAACCTGATCCTCTTTTACCACGTAGTCCTTATCGCGGTGCATCAGGTTGTGCGCACGCAGGGCGAGGATGATATTGTTCTGGATCTCGAGATTTTCGGGATCCGCAAGGTTTTCGATATGGAAGAATTTCTCAACCTTTTCGATACCCTCTGCAGTCAGGTTTACAACCTTATCCTTTTCATTTACAACGAAATCACCGTTTTCTTCCTGCTCGATGCCCATGATCGCATCCATCTTGGAAAACTCGCCAACATCGTCGCCGCGTTTTAACTGTCTTGCCAAAATGTCACAGGCTTCGTACAGGCTGGTAGATTTTCCGCTCTGTCCGGAAATGATCAGAGGAGTTCTCGCTTCATCGATCAGGACAGAGTCCACTTCATCGATAATGGCATAGTGCAGATCACGCAGTACCAGCTGCTCCTTGTAAATCGCCATGTTGTCACGCAGATAATCAAAGCCCAGCTCGTTATTGGTGACATAAGTAATATCGCAGGCATATGCTGCCTTCCGCTCTTCCGGCTTCATGCTGTTTAATACAATGCCGACCTTTAAGCCCAGAAATTCATGAATCGCTCCCATCCACTCTGCGTCACGGGCTGCCAGGTAATCATTGACCGTTACAACGTGTACACCCTTACCCTCCAGCGCGTTTAAGTAAGCGGGAAGCGTGGATACCAGCGTCTTACCTTCACCGGTTTTCATTTCTGCGATACGTCCCTGATGCAGGATAATACCGCCGATCAACTGTACGCGGAAATGCTCCATGTTCAGGACACGACGTCCCGCTTCCCGAACCGTTGCATACGCTTCCGGCAAAAGGTCGTCTAAGGTCTCGCCCTGTGCCAGACGTGTTTTATATTCTTTCGTCTTATCTTTCAGCTGTTCATCCGTCAGCGCCATCATGTCGTCACGCAGAGACTCAATTTTATCCACGATCGGAAGGATTCGCTTTAACTCTCTTTCGCTGTGTGTACCAAAAACTTTTTCAATGACATTCATCCGTTATTCTCCATTCAAATGCGCCCGCCGGACGCCTTACTCCTGCCAAAACAGGGCAAAAAGAGCCCTCTTTGCCACGATAACTAAAAAACTAAAGGTTATTTTAACAGATTAAGCCCGAAAATGCAAGGCGCGCGCCCCTTTGGCAACAGGTTGTTACAGTTTTTTCACAAATTCTTAATATATGACACCAGGGTCAAAAAGCCGGGAAGCCGATGCAAGCTTGCTTGCAAGAGAATTCCTGGCTTTTTGACCCGCCCCGATAGGAGCATAAAAGCGGGATGACAATCCCGCGATATGCGACTATCGGCAAAAGGCCTTTCACCCACATGAGCTTGCTCATATGTAGGTGAAAGGCCTTTTACTCCTATCAGGCAGACTATGTAAAAAAAGAAGCCCTACCTCCATCCGACGAATTTATGATATACATCCCAGGTAACTTGCTGAATTATTTTTGCCTCCTCTTCCTTTATCTTTCCTCCCGGCATTCCAAAGGTATGGGATACCGGAATTCCCAATCCTTCCGGACTTTCTTCAAACACCTCCGCATATAACAAACATGCTGCAATATAGTTTCCTATATTATTTTGGTGTCCGTAATCTCCGCCTTCTTCCGGGGACAGATAGGGATTCACAGACAGTCCACATTGCTTTCTAAGGCTCCAATATCCCAGGCATACTGGGAGTACTTCTGTATCCTCGCCCAGGATTTCTGCCATTTGCAAATACCATTCCGCATTTGTTTTTGCCATAGTTTCTGTTGTCATGGTCAGCATATAATTTTTCCCATCTTTGTTATACAGCTCTCCCGGCACGCCCTGTCTCCATGGCTTGAGCGCCATACTCCGAAGATATCCAAACTGATACGCATGCGGAGCCCAGAGGATCATCCTTCCTGCTTTTCCCTGTATTTTATCATGCAATATCTTTGCTCCCTGCAACATCTTCGTTCTCTGTTTATAATCTTTCCCACCAATGTCTCCACTGTAAGTTTCCACAGCTTCATCACTGTTTCCGGCTACAATAAAATAATCATAATATTCATTGCCATGGATCAATTTTTCACATTGTGTGACCCTTTCTTCACACCCTTCTACCAGCCCAGCATAATGAGCAATCCCAGTTCCGCCCCAATAACTATAGGCAAGTCTTGTATTCCAGCCACCCATTTTTGCAAGTTCCCGGAAATAATAATAGGAACTGTCCCACAATCCAGTAAAGCTATGTCCACAAAATGCCATTTTGGGACCTCTGGCAATCAAACGGATTTTTACCTGCACGGAGACCTCTTCTATCCGGAAAACAAGTTCTTTTTGCCATTTTTCATCAGGATCTGTATCCGGCCACACCAGGGCATCATGAGGATTCCCTTCATAAATACCGGTATCCTCATGAAAAAGCTCTGTATCTATCCTTTGCGGCACTCCTTCAAAATAGCCAAAAGAGCAAAATTTACCACGTTTGTTCCCCGGATTGCTTTCTCCATCGTTTCCCTGCAGATTTTCTCTCCATTCAGAGCAGGCGGCAATCGTATTCAAATGGCAGGAACGACTTTTTTATTCTTGCAGAATCCAAATATCCAGGTCATTGATTTCAAATTTATTTTCATTGTAAATTCCAATTCCCGATAACCCGTACCATTTTACATGAATTCCATAACGCTGATTCTTTTTTCTCATCTTTTATCCTTTTATTTGATAAATCCCACCTGCTTGCTGATTTGTTCTATCTGTTCCTCCTTATTCCGGTTATATTCCACTTTTTTCTCTTCAAAATAATTTCTCCCGTAGGAGTCAATCGACACGATCAGCGGTCCAAACTCTTTTACATGACAATGCCACAAAGTCTCCGGCATTCCCAGATCTTTCCACTGCGCCTCTACAATTTCTTCTACCTCAACAGCCGCTACAACAGCATTTCCTGCCGGGAATACACAATGGATCGCGCCAAAATCCCTGCAGGCTCTTTCCGTATTTTTTTTCATCCCGCCTTTGCCGACAATGACACGCACGCCGGTCGTCTCTACAAATTCGTATTCAAATTTTTCCATTCTCATCGAGGTGGTCGGCCCTACCGAAACCATCTCATATTTTTCCTCTCCAAGCGGACGAATGATCGGACCGGCATGCAGGATTGCCGCATTTTTTACATCTACAGGAATCTCCCTGCCTTCCTCTACCACACGCCGATGTGCTACATCCCGGCACGTTGTGATGTCTCCCGTCAGATACACAATATCACCAATATGAATATCCTTCAGATCCTCTGCGGATACCGGTGTTACCAGGATTTTTTTACCATCTCTTACTTCTACTGCCATCGTTGTTCTCTCCCTTCTGGATTAGTTCTCTTCCTTATATTCAAAACCAGTATGCGTATCCACTGTAAAGTTCAGGTCTTTATCAAATATGATATGTCCTCTTCTATGGCTCCAGCAGCCGACGTTTACAGCCACGCCAATTGCAGAGGGATGACGGGCAGTATTTTCGATATTCACACCCATGACAGAATAGTGTCCGCCCATACCCTGAGGTCCCAGACCAATCGCATTGATGCCGTCCTCCAGCAGCTTCTCCATTTTTGCTGCATTAGCATTATCATTATGAGATCCTACCGGCCGCATCAAGGCTTTCTTGGAATTTAACGCCGCAGTCTCAACAGAAGTACCGACGCCAACGCCTACCAACAGGGGAGGACATGCATTCAGGCCATAAGAGGTCATTCTGTCCAGGACAAATTTTGTTACACCCTCATATCCTTCGCCGGGCATCAGGACCGTTGCATTGCCGGGAAGCGTGCATCCTCCGCCTGCCATGTAAGTATAGATCTCGCACTGGTCAGAATGCGGAACGATATCCCACCATACCGTAGGCGTTCCTTTTCCGACATTTTTCCCTGTATTATATTCATCAAAGGTTTCCACCGAATTATGCCGTAAGGGAGTCGCAAAAGTCGCCTGAATGACAGCCTCCTTTAATAATGCCTCCAGCTCATCAATCAACGGAAACTTTGTACCGCATTTTACCCAGAACTGCAACACGCCGGTATCCTGACAGGAAGGACGGTTCAGCTTCAGCGCCAGCTCCTGATTGCGGAACATCGTATCATAAATTACCTTTGCCATAGGCGAATCTTCCTGATCTCTCAGTTCCTGTAATTTTGCAATCACATCATCCGGCAGTTTCTTTGCCGTAAATCCTACAAACTGTGCCATAATATCGGTCAGCTTCTTTACCTGTACTTCGTTTGACATTTTTGAATCCTCCAATTTCTTCTCAAATATAGTTGTAACTGTTCCTTTTATGCTGCATCTGCCAGAACCTGACTGGTTTTATGGATAGAACGGAAAGGCAATCGGTAACAGGATCATGCTGATAACCGTCGCAATCACGATCAGCGGCATTCCCGCCTTTACATAATTCATAAATTTATAATTGCCGGCTCCGACTACCATCGTATTGGCCGGCATGCCAATCGGTGTTGCATATGCACAGGACCCTCCGATCACACACGCCATCAGAACCGCTCTGGGATCTGCCCCCATTCCCTGTGCTATGGAAACACAAATGGGAGCCATCATGGCTGTCGTTGCTGTATTTGACATGAAATTCGTCATGATACAGCACAGAATAAATACTGCAAAAGTAAATACTACCGGGGAGGGATTTTCTCCCAGCGCGCCAATCACCCTGTCTGCAATCAGTTTCCCTGCTCCCGTAGTCTCCAGCGCCTTTGCCAGCGAAAGCGTGCCTCCGAATAAAAAGATTGTTTTCAGATCAATGGATTTCAAGGCGTCCTTTTCGGAAATAACACCGGTCAGGAGCAGTAAAACCGCGCCAACGCAACCAGTAATACAAAGCTTTATTCCAAGCTCTTCTTCAAAAATCATTCCGATCATCGTAACAATCAGAATGACCAGGGACAGCACTTTTTTCCACTTCGGGACCTGACTGAAATCCTTTGATTCATCAAAAATGGAATTTTCCGTATCTACAGTGTCATGGTTCGGCAAAATCTTAAATCCAACCGTAGCATAGAACAAAAAGCCTCCGATCAGGGAGAGATTTCCTCCCATTGCCGCCGCAAATACCAGGGGCATTAACAGCCTTGATCTCTTATAGCCCGATTTTGCTGCAATTCCGATCACTACCGGAATCAGAACAGCCGCTGTACCCGTGTTGGATAAAAATCCGCTCATCATCCCAACGATCACCATGATTGCCACAATCAGTCCTCGCTCCGTCCTGGCAAATTTTGTTACCAGGCTTCCGATCTCATTGGCCATACCGGTCTCAAACAATGCTCCCCTACAATAAACATGGCTACAAACAGAATCACATTGCTGTTAACAAAACCATTGAAAGCATCCCCTACACTCAATACGCCAGTAATCACAAGACCAATACAGACAATCATGGAGGTCAAAGCGAGCGGAATCTTCTCTGTGACAAACATGACAATTGCAAATGTCAGAAACACTACTGTAATGACAGCATATCGCGCTTTCAGTATAATGTACATTTCATATACTTGACGTCAGCATAGGCTTTTCCTATACTGAAATCATAGTATCGCTGTTGTTTTTCACGAAACGGAGGATTTTATGACATTGACCCAGCTGGAATATTTCTGTGCGGTATGCCGTTACCACAGCATTACAAGAGCGGCTGATGCTCTCTATGTTTCACAGCCAACGATCTCCACTTCTATCCGTGATCTGGAAAAAGAATTTCATCTGAAACTTTTTCATCATGGGAAAAACCGGATTTCCCTCACCAAAGACGGAGAAGCGTTCTATCAGAAAGCGGAATATATCCTGAAACAAACGCAGGAATTGTACACGGATTTTTCCAACAGTGCAGAAAACCGTCATCCCCTGCGGATCGGAATTCCTCCTATGATCAGCACCGTATTCTTTCCACGGGTTACAGATCAGTTTCAGAAAGAATACGCCATCCCGATTCAGCTTTTTGAATACGGTTCTCTTCGCGCCCGTACTCTGGTCGATAGCGAGCAGCTGGATGTCGCCATGGCAAATATGGATTTTTACAATCTCGATAAATACAATCATTATGTGATGATGGAAGATAGATATGTATACTGTGTCTCCAGAACTCACCGATATGCCGGTGAAACAGAAATCACAATGGAAATGTTAAAAGACGAGCCTGTTATCTTATTTAATACAGACTCCGTTCAGACTCAGACCGTAATTACCTGCCTTCGTTCTGCAGGAATTACTCCCAATGTACATATGTATTGCAGTCAGCTGACCACCGTTCTTAATTTTGTGCGTAGCGGCAGATGCGGCGCTTTTCTGTATTCTTCCATCGCCGCCAATCCCAGGGATTTTATTGAAATCCCTGTTACGCCGGAAATCACCAGCAAATTTGGCATTATATGGAAAAGAGGTATTTTTATCCCGGATCAACTAACAAAATTCGTGAATTTTATAAAAGCATATGATGTAACACCTTATTTACCTGCCCTTTAAGAAATTTTCCTGTTCAACAATAGAATGCACGCTCTGCGAGCATTCTATTGTCATGAAAAAAACTGCGGAAGTCTTTTTCAGACTCCCGCAGTAGCTTTTTACTCATGGTAATAGAATATTTACAAATCGTGCATTCTATTGCTTCGCAATATTTCTTGCATTTTTATAAGAATGCAGGTATTCCTGCACAATCTTAATATTCTTTTGCAGCTTCTTCTCCACGGATAACGCGCAGACCACCCTGTGCCAGAGCCAGCAGCTCGTCCTCACCGGGATATACAGTGAACGGAGCGATCCAGCCAAGCTTTTCTTCCAGCATCTTCCTGGTAACAGGTGCATATGCAATACCGCCGGTCAGAATGATCTGATCAACCTTACCATTTAATACTGCTGCCATTGCACCAGCATCCTTGGAGATCTGATAGAAGAAGGCATCTCTTACCAGAGCGGCATATTCGTCACCCTCTTCTGCCATCTTCTGCATATCACGGAAATCGTTGGTGTGCAGATAAGCATTTAAGCCGCCGTTTCCGCAGATCTTTTTATAAACTTCCTTCTCGGTATATTTACCGGAATAGCACATTTTAACCAGATCGCCAACCGGAACGGTACCTGCTCTCTCCGGAGAGAATGCACCCTCACCGTCCAGGATGTTGTTTACATCTACAACCTTGCCCTGGCTGTGCGCACCAACAGAAACGCCGCCGCCCAGGTGGATTACGATCAGGTTCAGATCTTCGTATTTTACGCCGTGCTCTTTTGCATATCTTCTTGCAACAGCCTTCTGGTTCAGCGCATGGAAAATACTTCTTCTGGGAAGCTCAGGCATACCGGAAAGGCGCGCAACAGGCTCCAGCTCATCCACAACGACAGGATCTACGATATAAGAAGGAACACCGATCTCATCACCGATTTCCCGTGCAAGGATACCGCCTAAGTTAGAAGCATGCTGACCCTGTACACCCTTTTTCAGGTCTGCAAGCAGCTCATCGCTTACGGTATATGTGCCGCCCGGGATAGGCTTTAACAGACCGCCGCGACCTACGATCATATCGAAACTCTTAACATCGAAATCCTTTGCCTTCAGGAAGTCTAGGATAATGTTCTTTCTGAAATCCTTCTGGTCGATAATGGACGCATACTGTGCAATCTCTTCTGTGGAATGACGCAGTGTTTCTTCAAATAACAGGTTCTCATCCTCGAATACACCGATCTTGGTGGAAGTGGAACCGGGATTGATAATCAGACTCTTGATTGCCATATCTGTCTCCTTTTTGCAGCTTCCAGTTATGCTGCGAAATTATTTGTTTTTCTTTAAGCCTTCGGCTACAACCGCTGCCAGAGCGATGGAATTTACCTTGGTCTGGAAGGTATCGGAACGGCTGGTCAGGATTGCGGGAACCTGAGTACCGGTGAGGATACATCCGTTCTTTACCTCTGCAGTGTGTACCAGAGTCTTGTATACCAGGTTGCCGGCGTGGATATCAGGGAACAGCAGGATATCTGCATCGCCCTGGATCTTACGGTCAGTAGCACCCTTATGCTTTGCAGCTTCCGGATCAATTGCCAGATCCATAGACAGAGGGCCATCTACGATACAGCCTGTGATCTTGCCTTCTTCGTTCATCTTGGTCAGCTCAGCAGCTTCAACGGTAACAGGCATCTTGGGGTTTACAACCTCAACTGCTGCCAGAGGAGCAACCTTCGGACACTCAATACCGCATGCATGTACAACCTCTACGGTATTTTCAATGATATGTACCTTATCTTCCAGGGTAGGATATGTCATAAATGCAACGTCTGTCAGGAACAACAGCTGCTTAATGCCTTTTACTTCAAAACAGCATACGTGGGACAGCGGTTTGCCGGTGCGCAGACCAACTTCCTTGTCCAGAATGCTCTTTAAGAAAGATTTGGTATCGATCAGACCTTTCATATACATGTCAGCAACGCCGTCATGTGCCAGCTTAACTGCCTTTAAAGCAGCCTGCCAGTGATCCGGCTCGTTGATGATTTCGTAAGGAGTCAGGTCGATATTTAAACCTGCAGCGATCTCGCGAATCTTTGCTTCATCACCAACCAGGATAGCATCTGCAAAGCCCTGTTTTCTTGCTTCTTCTACAGCTTCCAGAATCGGAGCATCTTCTGCTACAGCAACAGATACTTTCTTTTTGCCATACTCTTTGACCTTGGAGATCAGTTCTTCAAAATTTGCACTCATCTTTCTACACCTCATTTTTTCTTCTGAAACCTGTGCGCGTCCACAAAACACGCACTTCACCATCCAAAATAATAACACTTACCCACTTGCGGGTCAAGCGATAATCTCCGCAAATACCGCATTTGCTGCCTTTGCAAGGTCCTCCGGAGTCAGTTCGATCTGCGATCCGATCCGTCCGCCGCTGACGATCATTGTCTGCAATGTCTGAGCACTGGCATCGATTACCGTTTTATACTGTTTTTTCATGCCGACTGCCGTACAGCCGCCGCGAATATAGCCGGTGATCTGGTTGATATCCTTTACATGGATCATCTCCAGAGATTTCTCTCCGACCGCTTTTGCCGCTTTCTTCAAATCCAGCTCCTCTGCCACCGGGATCACAAAGACAAAATAGGCCTTGCTGTGTCCCTGCGTTACCAGCGTCTTATAGACCTGCTCCGGTTTTAAGTTCAGCTTTTCCACGATCTGCATGCCGTCGATAAATTCGTCGCATTCGTAGGTATAATGGGTATACGGAATCTTCATCCGATCCAGAATCCGCATCGCGTTTGTTTTGATTTCTTTTTCTTTCGCCATATATTCTGTCATCCCTTTCCAGCGACAAGTATATCAAATTCGGGGATAGGATACAAGCCTGCGGCATACATGATCGTATTTTGGCACTGCTTTGCCTCCCCGTTATGGGCAACAGCGATCACCTTGCCGCCACGAAAAAAGACCCGCCTCATCGACGGGTCTTTCCTGTATACATTCTATATACAATTTAGTTCTTTGCAGCCTTTGCTTCTTTGATCTTCTCGGTCAGAGCAGGCAGGATCTTGTTCAGATCGCCAACGATGCCGTAGTCAGCAACGTCGAAGATCGGAGCTGTCTCATCTTTGTTGATTGCAATGATGATATCAGACTCTTCCATACCAGCCAGGTGCTGAATTGCACCGGAGATACCGATTGCAAAGTATACATGAGGACGAACGGTCTTACCGGTCTGTCCAACCTGCAGGTCTTTGGACTTCCAGCCAGCATCTACAACTGCACGGGAGCAGCTTACGGTACCGCCAAGAGCTTCTGCCAGATCATCCAGCAGTTTGAAGTTCTCTGCGCTGCCTACACCACGGCCGCCGGATACCAGGATCTTAGCGTCCATGATATCTTCTACGTCAGATACAGCCTTTACGATATCCAGGATCTCAACATATTTGTTGTTGGGAACGAATCCAGGATTGAACTCTTCGATAACAGCCTGTGCGCCTTCCACACGCTCAGCCTTCTGCATAACGCCAGGACGAACGGTAGCCATCTGAGGACGGAAGTTCGGACAAGCGATGGTAGCGATTGTGTTGCCGCCGAATGCAGGACGAGTCATCAGCAGCTGGTTGTGCAGCTGTTCTCTGCCCGGGATCGGGTTGATCGGGAAATCGCCGATTTCCAGCTGTGTGCAGTCTGCGGTCAGACCAGTGTGGATTCTTGCGGATACACGGGGACCTAAGTCACGGCCGATTGCTGTTGCGCCAACCAGCATGATTTCGGGTTTGTACTTCTTGATAACCTCAGCCAGTGCATGTGCATAAGGCTCGGTTCTGTACTCTTTTAATTCAGGATCATCTACAACGATGATTCTGTCTGCGCCGTACTCAGCCAGCTCTTTGGTAAGACTCATAACGTCGCTACCGATTAAAACTGCAGTTACTTCTGTGCCAAGATCCTTTGCCAGATCTTTTCCTTTGCCCACCAGCTCCAGTGCAATACCGTTTAACTTGTTGTCTACCTGCTGTGCAAAGACAAATACGCCTTTATATTCTTCTAAGTTCATCTCATTCACCACGCTTTTCTATAATTTGTTAAATTACATGTTTGGTCAGTAACTTGTCCATAATATAGTCAACAGACTCTGCCGGATCAAGAGCAACCTTTTCGCCTGCGCCCTTACGAACCTTATCAGATGCCTTTGCGATCTGGGTCGGAGATCCCTTCAGACCAAGGTTGGAATCATCCACATCCTTTAAGTCTTTTCTGCCCCAAACGGTGATCTCTGCATCATAGGCATCGAAGATTCCGCCGGGAGTCATGTAACGGGGCTCGTTTAACTCTGCCAGTGCAGTAACCAGGCAGGGCATTTTTGCTTTCAGAACGTGATATCTGTCATCGTACTGACGCTCAACGATTACGGAATCGCCTTCAACCTTTAAGTTCTGAGCGTAGCTGATAACCGGAATATCCAGATGCTCGGAAATCTGAGGACCAACCTGTGCGGTATCGCCGTCGATTGCCTGACGTCCGGTAATGATCAGATCATACTCCAGATTACGCAGTGCACCTGCAATTGTCTGGGAAGTAGCCCATGTATCAGCGCCGCCCAGGACTCTGTCTGTTACCAGAATGCCCTTGTCTGCGCCCATAGCCAGAGCCTCACGCAGAACTTCTTCTGCCTTGGGAAGACCCATGGTCAGAACGGTAACTTCTGCGCCATACTGATCTTTTAAGCGAAGCGCTGCTTCCAGACCAGCCTTGTCATCGGGATTCATAATTGCCATCATGGCACTTCTGTCAAGAGTGCCGTCGGGATTGAACTTAACGCCGCCCTTGGTATCGGGTACCTGTTTGATACAAACAACGATTTTCATTGTATGATTCACTCCTTATTTTAATTTGTCTATTGCCTGCAAAGTTCTTTACTTTGTATGGATTATTTCAGCAGAGCGCCGGAGATAACCATTCTCTGAACTTCGCTGGTACCTTCGTAGATCTCAGTGATCTTCGCATCGCGCATCATACGTTCTACTTCGTACTCTCTGGTGTAACCATAGCCGCCGTGCAGCTGTACAGCCTTGGTGGTAACTTCCATAGCAACTTCTGCAGCGTACAATTTTGCCTTTGCAGCTTCTACGGAGTAGGTCTTCTGAGTAGCCTTTGCCATAGCAGCCTTGTAAACCAGAAGCTGAGCAGCCTCAACCTTGGTTGCCATATCAGCCAGCTGGAACTGTGTATTCTGGAATGCACCGATCGCACGGCCAAACTGCTTTCTTTCTTTTACATATGCAACGGTTCTCTCAAGAGCACCCTCTGCAATACCCAGAGCCTGAGAAGCGATACCGATACGGCCGCCATCCAGAGTATGCATAGCGATGTTGAAGCCCTTGCCCTGCTGACCCAGCAGATTTTCCTTGGGGATACGGCAATCCTGGAAGATCAGTTCGTATGTGGAAGAACCACGGATACCCATCTTCTTCTCTTTGGTACCGAATGTGAAGCCGGGAGTTCCTTTCTCTACGATAAATGCAGAGATTTCTTTCATCTTGCGGCCGCGCTTTTCAACAACACCGGTTACAGCGAAGATAACGTAAACGTCAGCTTCCTTACCGTTTGTGATGAAGCACTTGGAACCGTTTAATACCCACTCATCGCCGTCTAAAACAGCCTTGGTCTGCTGACCCTGAGCATCTGTACCAGCACCGGGCTCCGTTAAGCCGAACGCACCCAGCTTTTCACCTTTTGCAAGGGGAACCAGGAATTTCTGCTTCTGCTCTTCTGTACCGAATGTCATGATCGGATCGCAGCAAAGAGAGGTATGTGCAGAAACGATAACGCCTGTGGTGCCGCAAACCTTGGAAAGCTCCTCTACACACATAGCGTAGGTCAGAGGATCACAGCCCTGTCCGCCGTATTCCTTCGGTACCGGGATACCCATGAAACCAGCTTTGATCATTTTGTCAACAGTCACTCTGGGGAATTCTTCGGTCTCATCAACCTCAATTGCCAGAGGCTTTACTTCCTTCTCGGCGAAATCTCTGAAAAGCTGTCTCGCCATCTCATGCTTTTTGTCCAAAGTAAAATCCATGATTTTATATTCCTCCTTGTGAGCTTGCGGCTGTCTTGATCAGGCAGCCGCCTCACTCCTATTATTATTTATTTCGTGTAGTCGTAAAAGCCCTTGCCGGTCTTCTGTCCAAGCTGTCCGCCGCGAACCATCTTTCTCAGAAGGGGATGAGGACGATACTTCGGATCGCCAGTCTCGGATTCCAGAACTTCCATGATAGCCAGTACGATATCCAGACCGATCAGGTCGCCCAGAGCCAGAGGTCCCATGGGATGGTTTGCACCCAGCTTCATAGCGGTATCGATATCTTCTACGCTTGCAACGCCATCTGCATAGATACCAACTGCTTCGTTGATCATCGGAACAAGGATTCTGTTTACAACGAAACCAGCTGCTTCATTTACCTGTACAGGAGTCTTGCCGATCTCAACGGAGATTGCTTTGATCTTTTCCACAACCTCTTCAGGAGTGTTCAGACCTGCAATAACCTCAACCAGCTTCATAACAGGAGCGGGATTGAAGAAGTGCATGCCGATAACCGGACGATCCAGGCCAGCGCCGATCTCTGTGATGGACAGAGAGGATGTGTTGGTAGCAAAGATGCAGTCTGCCTTGCAGATGTCCTGCAGCTCTTTGAATGTCTGCTTCTTGATCTGCATGTTTTCCAGAGCAGCTTCTACAACCAGATCGCAATCTGTGCAGATGGTCTTAACGCCTGTGGTGATCTTAGCCAGAACAGCGTCAGCAACTTCCTGAGTCATTTTGCCTTTTGCAATTCTCTTCTCAAAGCCCTTTGCAATTTTCTTCTTGCCGTTTGCAGCGAACTCTTCGTTGATATCGCAAAGAAATACTTCATAGCCTTCGGTCTGAGCGAAAGCCTGTGCGATGCCGGAACCCATTGTGCCGGCGCCAATAATACCTACCTTCATGATGTTATCCTCCTGATTTTTTATTAAAAACCTTAAAAGGTTGTTGCCTTAGCAGTTTTTGAAAGGCTCTTTTACTTTTTCCTTATTTTTGTCCAGGAAAAATGCCATGCCATACTTCTGATCTTCTGTCTCGAAGCAGTCACCAAAGAGTTTCTCTTCGATCACGATCGCCTGATCCATATCAACCTGCAGTCCTTCGTTGATGGCTTTCTTGCAGTTGCGGACAGCGATGGGCGCATTTTTAGCGATGCCGGCAGCCATCTTCTCAGCAGCGGGAAGCAGCTCTTCCTGGGGATATACAGCATTTACAAGACCGATGCGGAATGCTTCGGGAGCCTTGATATTGCGTGCGGTGTAGATCAGCTGTTTTGCCATGCCTGCACCAACCAGACGAGCCAGTCTCTGTGTGCCGCCGAATCCGGGAGTGATGCCCAGACCAACCTCCGGCTGACCAAATACAGCATTCTCAGAGCAGATACGGATATCACAGCTCATAGAGATCTCACAGCCGCCGCCCAGTGCAAAGCCGTTTACTGCAGCGATAACCGGGATCGGGAATGTTTCCAGTTTACGGAATACATCGTTGCCCTTCTTACCGAATGCTTCACCCTCTGCCTTGGTCAGAGTGCTCATCTCAGCGATATCAGCGCCTGCTACGAAAGATTTCTGTCCTGCGCCGGTCAGAATCAGACATCTTACCTGATCCAGATCAACACTGTCCAGAGTCTTATCCAGTTCATCAAGAACTGCAGAATTCAGGGCGTTCAGTGCTTTTTCACGATTGATCGTGATGATCGCGTACTGACCTTTCTGTTCATACAATACGAATTCCATGATCTTCCTCCTGATGTTTTTTTACATAGTTTGGAGAATGTCTTCTCTTATTATGGAATGGCTGCCTGATCCTGGTAACCATCGTCCTGTTCGTGAAGGCATTCTCCGAAAACGGGTGTCTTGCACCCAGAAAATGAACTTAGTCTCTTTCTACTACAGTAGCGCAGCCCATGCCGCCGCCGATACACAGAGTAGCCAGACCCTTTTTCGCATCCTTAGCTTCCATCTCATGCAGCAGAGTAACCAGAATACGGCAGCCAGATGCACCTACCGGATGACCCAGAGCGATTGCACCGCCGTTGGGGTTTAACTGCTCATCTGTAAAGCCCAGCTCCTTCTGTACTGCTACAGACTGTGCTGCGAAAGCTTCATTTGCTTCGATCACATCGAAGTCTTCGATCTTCATGCCGGTTCTTGCCATAACCTTCTTGGTAGCAGCAACAGGACCGATACCCATGATTTCAGGAGCAACACCAGCCAGAGCGCCAGCTACCCATGTAGCCATAGGCTTAACGCCCAGCTCTTTTGCCTTTTCTTCGCTCATAACAACGATTGCAGCAGCGCCGTCGTTAATACCGGAAGAGTTCGCTGCAGTTACAATACCGTCTTTCTTGAATGCAGGGCGAAGTTTTGCAATGCTTTCAGCGGTAGTACCCGGACGAGGGCCTTCATCCTTAGCAAATACGATAGTCTCTTTCTTCTTCTTAACTTCTACAGGAACGATTTCCTTATCGAAAGCACCAGATTCCTGAGCAGCTACAGCCTTCTGCTGAGAGGCTGCAGCAAACTTATCCAGCTCTTCTCTGGTCAGTCCCCATTTTTCGCAGATGTTCTCTGCAGTAATACCCATATGATAATCATTGAACGCATCCCACAGAGCGTCATGAACCATGGTATCAACCAGCTTGCCATCGTTCATTCTGTAGCCGTAACGACCCTGCATAACTGCGTAAGGAGCCATAGACATGTTTTCCATACCGCCTGCTACTACGATATCCGCATCGCCAGCAGCGATCATTTCTGCAGCCATGTTGACACAGTTCAGACCGGAACCACATACAACGTTAATCGTAACTGCAGGAGTCTCGATCGGCAGACCAGCCTTGATGGATGCCTGACGAGCAACGTTCTGTCCCTGTCCTGCCTGGATTACGCAGCCCATATATACCTGATCTACCTGATCAGCAGGAACACCTGCACGGTTCAGTGCCTCTTTAATTACGATAGCGCCCAGGTCAGTTGCCGGTGTAGTGCTGAGTGTTCCACCCATTACGCCGATAGCTGTACGGCAAGCACCTGCTAATACAATTTTCTTAGCCATGTCTTTTCCTCCATTTGAATCAATCGCCTAATTTCGGGCTTATTTTTATTTGTTAATTTTTTATCATTGCCCGCTGTGAATATTATAACATAAGGGTGTTTTTAGGGCAATACCTAATCGTAAGCATTTCTGTAGGATTTTACGCAGGGCACGGAGCAGCCTGTTTGGTTCCATGAGTAAACTGGGATAACAAAAAAGACAGGTTTTTCACCTGTCTTCCTTTTCTCATACCTTCAAAACTGAACACTGAAATCCTCTTTTGTATCTTCCACATCCATTCCCAACCTGTCAGGATAAGCCCTCGACCGATTAGTATTTGTCAGCTCCATGCATTACTGCACTTCCACCTCAAACCTATCTACCTCATACTCTCTAAGGGGTCTTACTT
>ENA-OQLI01000633-OQLI01000633.1-human-gut-metagenome-genome-assembly--contig:-NODE-633-length-38164-cov-3.276625_pt1 | contig 38164 bp, 38 predicted proteins | sample MGYA00242805_ERZ504812 | MGnify/ENA primary metagenome ERZ504812 (study PRJEB26092, sample SAMD00036430) | human gut metagenome | host: Homo sapiens | study: EMG produced TPA metagenomics assembly of... | reverse complement strand
GGTGGTATATGAGATCCCTGTCCTGCCTGACCTGTTCCTTTTGGTCTCCCAGGTTTTCTTCCGCCTGCGGTTACTTCAGAACGTGTCTTCGCTTTCTGAGTTTCCTGACGTTTATTTGCAAGCTGCTGTACAACTGCCATATGCACGAGATGTTCGTTCACTTCAACACCGAACACAGCGTCGTTTAAGTCAATCGTACCAACTTCTTTACCTTCGATATTGTAAACAGCTACGTTTGCCATTACTTATGTTCCTCCTTTCCTCTCAAAGACCTAAATGCACTTTACTGTTTCTTTGATTGTTACTAAAGATTTTTTAGGTCCTGGTACGGAACCTTTTACTAAGAGCAGGTTGTTTTCAGCGTCTACTCTTACGATTTCAAGATTCTGAATTGTGATCTTCTTGCTTCCCATGTGTCCCGGCATCTTCTTACCCTTGAATACTCTGCTCGGATCGGAAGCCGCACCGTTGGAACCTGCGTGGCGGTGGAATTTGGAACCATGAGCCATAGGTCCTCTGTGCTGATTATGTCTCTTAATTGCACCCTGGAATCCTTTACCTTTAGAAATCGCAGTTGCGTCTACCTTATCTCCCACTGCGAAGATATCAGCTTTGATTTCCTGTGCAAGCGTGTATTCTTCTGCGTTGTCAAATTTGAATTCTTTTAAGAATCTCTTTCCGGATACCCCGGCCTTGTCCAGGTGTCCTTTTTCAGCTTTCGTCACACCATTTCTGTGAACAATCTCTTTCTTGCCGCTCTTGTCAATGTTGACAATCTTTTCTTTCTTATCAACGAATCCAACCTGAACAGCTTTGTAACCATCGTTCTCAACTGTCTTGATCTGTGTTACTACACAAGGACCTGCCTGAAGAACGGTTACTGGAGTCAGGACGCCCTGCTCGTTGAAGATTTGAGTCATTCCGACTTTTGTTGCTAAAATAGCTTTCTTCATTATGTTTACCTCCTGTGATTTACAGCGGAACGGAAAATGTATCCGTTCATCCTAAATTTTAGGAATACTGCTTTCTTATTTTTGTTTCATTTTGATATCAATGTACACACCTGCCGGCATTTCCAGTCTGGATAAAGCATCAACCGTCTTCTGTGTTGGTGTGATGATATCAATCAGTCTTTTATGAGTTCTCTGCTCGAACTGTTCTCTGGAGTCTTTGTATTTGTGAACCGCTCTTAAGATCGTTACTACTTCCTTCTTTGTAGGAAGCGGTACCGGTCCGCTCACCTTTGCTCCGTTTTTCTTTACAGTTTCGATGATTTTCTTGGCAGATGCATCAACAAGCTGATGATCATATGCCTTCAGTGTGATTCTCATTACTTGACTTGCCATAAAAAAAGTCGCCTCCTTTTCGTACTTTTAAACTTCAGTACGACAAGCGGTGACTGTACACTCTCCCGTGTGTGTCTGCATCAGACCACACGTTGTTACCATGTTTCAATGGATGTTATTGATTCGTACAGTGACTTGTCGCCAGTTTCCTAACTTGACATTCGCTCCGCGGAAAACCTGCCACTTACGGGCAGCAACCTCACGCTTCATCGCTATCATGTCACAGCTTTTTCAGTATATATGATAGGAAATAAATTTGCAAGCCCTTTTTACAATTTTTTGTATTTTTTTCAGTACACTCTTAGGATACTTTTTTCCGTTAAACTCTTGACACTCACCCGTTCTCATGCTATAGTAGTAATGTATTAGTACATTAAAGTACTAAACGATTGCATTGTAGTGTTGTTGATATTCCCCCAAAATATCAGCGACATCTCCAATTCTTATATACATCCTCTAGTTAGAGATTCCCCAGTTTTGTATATGTAGAAACTACAGTGTAATCAAGAAAACCTCTCAATGACATACCAAAATGAAAGGGCGGATGCGATCACGTATCCGCCTTTTCATTTTCTTCTATCTTCTATGTTATAATCGGGACGATTCTGTCCCGGAATACCGGAGATACTCCCTGTACAGCTCTTCATAGCCCATCGATGCACTTTCCAAAGAAATCCTGCGTGCTTTTCTACCGCTTCCTCATCTTCAGTTTCAACATAGCTGTTGCTTTTCTGGCGTCTATTCTGTCTACAGCGTTTTCACCGACTATATTTGTTTCAATGCCTTCCGGATTTTTGTTCATATCTACAATAGTATCCATATACGGATTGGTTACTACGAACTGAGCCGCCGTTCCGGTAAAGTGGATGCCTACCACCGGAATATTCCGTTTCCCGAGCTGCTCGATTGTATTTGTATAATCCACATCGCTGTTTCCCCATCCATCCGCGGAAATAATTACGCCGTCCGCACGCATTCCTTCTGCCCAGACCGCCGCTCTCGTACCTACGAGAACTTTATCCTGCTGATCCTGTGGTGTTCCTACAATGAGGACACCCATCAGATCCAGTTCCTCATCTGCCGCCACAACGTCAAGCAGAGGATCACGAAAATTATGCAGCGTTGTTTCTTTTGTAGATGGCCCGATTCCCATTCTTCCTCACTCCTTATCTAGCTTTTTATATGCTGCTCCTTGCTACTGCATGGAACGCAAAATCCCGTCCCGGTATTCGTTTGGCGTCACAAGAACCGGCATATTTCCCATGTCGATAATCGAGCGGCTCCCCTCCACGCCGGATGGCTCTTTGGCAAAGAGATGCATATCGTACATAGCTCCCTGTCCTGCCACCTGTTTGATAATCAGCACTTTCTTTTTGCCCGGTCTTACTACATCATAAAACTCGTGGCGTTCTGTGCATTTGTCCCCGTGAAATTTCCTGAGTTGTTCCCGGAATTCCTGAACGAACTCGTCACAGGCCCGATGCGCCGCCGTGACTCCCGCGCGGATCTGACCCATACCCTCCTGAAGAGTTACGTCGAATGTAATCATTGCGTCGTTTTCCCCTGGCGTTCCGGCTTTTCCATATTTCATCTGCTCCAGCAGATTTCCTTCGGAAGACCCAAATTCATGCGTCTGCTTACCCACCGTATCCACACCCGTGAGAATCACATAAACTCCGGTCAGGGTATGAGTGATTCCATCACCAATATCCCCAAGCACTTTCGCTGAAATCGGTATAATATCCATGATCGTATTCGTATACTGATCCCGTTCTTCCGGGCGGATGATCCGAAACGAGATATCAGAAATATATTCTTCTTTTCCACGTTTATATCGTCCGGAACTCTCTTTGTCCACAGTCAAAATACCGTTTTCCGTTACCTCGTTCTCGCTTCCCCACTGAACCTCCCGCACATGGTATGCCTTGATGACGAGCCTGCGAAGCTCTTTTGTTTCTTCTCCCATAGTTTTGTCCCCTCCTGCCATTTTGCTCATTCTTTCTTTATCATACCACAATTCCTTTATATGGAAAACGGGATCTGTACATTTCGTACAGATCCCGTAATTTTTGCATCATACTTTTGCAATATATTCAAATGGAAGTGAGACAACTTTTCCCGGAGTATCAATTGCAACAAGCTGCTCAAGCGTCGCTTTTACAATATCTCTCTGCATATCCGGATTGTTCGGTTCTCCGGCGTTTGCTCCCATCGGTACGAGCGGTGCTACCGCACGTGGTGTTCCTGTCTGACGAACAACAGGTGGAAGGGCTGCGATAATGATTGTCGGAATACCAGCCTCTTCAATCGCTCTCTGCACCAATACTGCAGAGCGGTGGCAGGTACCTCATCCAGCGGTGAGGATTACTGCGTCTACATCCTCTTCTTTGAACATCTGCGCTATGGCCGGACCAGTTTCGTGTTTAAATTTCTCCTGGTTTCCACCGCCGCCCATGAATCCTGCATGTACCGGAGCACATGCTCTGATAAATCCTTCTGCAGCAAGTTCATGGATTCTGTCGATCGGGAACATACAGTTGATGTCTTTGTTTACATCACCGTTATCATATCCACCATGTGAAACCATCAGTTCACTGGATGGTGTTGTATTTTCAATCTTTCTCCATGTGAAGTCTCCGGCAAGATTAAATCTTTCCTGGCTTTTCTTATGGACACCTGCTGCTGTAGCAAGAGCAACGGACATATCTTTGATCTCTTTTGTCACTGGAGCCCATACTGCCGGCGGAGTAATCGGAACAAAAATTTCAGATTGTAAACCTTTCACAACCGTTAAGCTCATTTTGAAACCTCCTCATTATTTTCACTCAGTTCACGCATCTCTTTCTGACGCCTCTTGTAAATATCCAGGTTACTGACGTATTTCTCGTTGATCTCCGGCCCCATCTGCTCTACAAAGCTCATGTTCCAGGCAACTTCCTGTCCAACTTTAATTGGATAGTCCGTAATGAGCATCCGCATCGGAATCTTCAGAAATCCGAGTCTCCCTTTCAGATCTACGCCCACACAGCCGTCATGCACCTCGACGATGACGCCTTCCATTCTGATGATTTTATCTCCATATTTCAGTTCCATACGCCACTACCATCTATTAATCATACTTTTCTTTTCTCTTCTGGCTCATCGGCAGAGACTGTTCGTTTGCGACAAGGTCAATCTTTTCTCCTGTCGCTTTCTCGATCAGCTCGATGTTGTTAGCCTTGACGTTCGAATTCCATTTCTTTTCTGCCGGTTTTACTTCCTCTCCGGACATCGCTGCCTTCAGCATTGCAATCGCACGTACAGCCTCTTCTTTACAGAGAGTATTGCATGCAAGTACTTCATTCTCGATACCGGATTCTGATTTATTGTTATCGACCATGTTTGTCATATACGGATTTCCGACAACAAGCGCACCCTGTACCGCGCAGAAAGATAACCCGACTACCGGGATGCCTCTCTTACCGATTTGCTCGTGATGACTTGCGAAATCAATGTGGTTGTTTCCAAATCCTTCTGTTGTGATAAACGCACCGTCAACATCCAGTGCCTCTACCGTCTGTCCGACACGTTTGGATACATAGAATTTCTCCGCATTGATCTGCGGGCTTCCTACAAAAAGGACACCGCAAAGATCGAGTTCTTCGTCGTGGAGCGCTTCCAGAACAAGCGGCTCCCTCCAGTAATGTCTGGACATCTCTTTGGATGCAGGTCCGATACATGTGAGTGCATGGATACATCCGTCGAGTACCTCCAGCGGAGAAGTCATAACCGGAACATTTCCAAGGTCTACGTTTGGCTTTGCGCCAAGTACGCCAACCGGCTCCATCGGAAGAATCAGGTTGTCATGCATTGCTCCCTGTCCCATGATCTCTTTTACGATAACGACTTTCTTCTTACCCGGATGTCTGAGATGTTCAAACTCTTCTGTATCTACAACAAGAGAGTCGTCCACTTTCTTTAATGCTTCACGGATCTCCTGTGTAATCACATCTGTCGCTGTATGTGCGGCAAGCGGGCCAGGACGCTCCATGTTGGTACCTTCTTTAATGATAACTTCTGTCTTGATGAAGATCTCACCCTTCTCCGGCGCTCCCGGACGTCCCCACATGATGTTCTCATCGAGGAATCCTTCGGAAGAGCCAAACTCACCGATCTGAACTCCGTTAGCGTCTGTTCCTGTCACCATCATAACAACACCATCAAGAACACGCGTTACACCGCTTCCGATTTCAGACTCGCCCTCTTTTGTAGCGATTGGCTGTACGTCCATGATTGTGTTGGAGTATGTGTGATACATCTCCGGTGTGATGATATCGATCTTTAAGCTGTTTACGAGCTCCTGTCCCGCAGCAGCCTCTTCTTCAATACCTTCCCGGATGTAAAGAACAGTTCCGTCGATCTTTGTCTCCGGGCCTCTCTTTACTTCTGTGATGTTAAAGTGCTTTCTTGTAAGTGTTCCCATCACTCTGGCTTCTTTTTCCTCAGCTACAGGTACTGCCTGTACGACCGGTGCAGGTATTCCCGCAGGTGCCGGAGCTGCTGCTCCCCCCATGATTCCAACCGGAATCTCCAGATTGATATCCTTTCCTTCGCCAATGTGAAGCTTGAACACTCCTCCCTGAACCGGAGCCGGTGCGGCAGGTGCTGCCGGTGCCTCTGCCGGAACTTCCTCTGCCTTTGGTGTTTTCTCTTCAACCGGTTCTTCTGCTGCCACTTCTTTGTATCCCTCTACGACATCCGGTGTAAGCGCTGTAAGCGAATCACATGTTTTTTTCAGTTTCGCACCCAGAACCTGTTCAATTGTAAGGACACCTTCCAGATTTAAAAGTCCGGAATCCACCAGATCATCAAAGATCGCCGGATCTTCAAGATTTGCAGCTTCGATGGTGATGCCCTCTTCTGCCCTGCAGCAAAGTACGGCCGGATCTTTTGCGTGAGCTTTCGCTGTTTCAGCTGTAATTGACATGTTTTATTCCCTCCTTGATTTTCTCCTTCGGCTTTTCGCCGTTTTCTATATACAACCACACCGCATGGTGACGCAGAATGTGATGTACTTTTATGCTATACCGTTTCTTAAAATTATTTCCCTTCCGGAAGCTGTTCCACCTGTTTGGACACTCTCAGGAATCTGTATAACGGATGCCCGATCGTTCTCATTACATGGTCTGTCTGATGGAACACTTTCAATTTCATCTTCGGTGCGGATCCCATGACTGTATTGGAGCAGTCTGAGCAGTTGCCGATAATAATATATTCACATCCGTCCTTCTTGAACTGGATATTATTCTTGGCCTGTCCATGACAGTTGCCCGTGCTCTCACACTTCAGCGGCGCACCAGGTTTATTCTCTATGGCCTGCTTACATCTTGCTACGGATGCTACAACTCCATTCATCTTCTCGCAAATGTCCCTCATGCGAGCCTCGCTGCCGCCGCAGGCGCAGACAAGAAGTCCAACTTTTGCCCCATGAAGATTCGGGAAATCAATGGTGACGATGATGCCTCCCGTTGTTTTCGTAACCGGCGCGTCCTCTGTGGTAGCGCTTCCTGTGAAAGGTCCTCCCATGATGATCTCTCCGTAGAGGCCGTCAATGCCACCGGATCTTTCGATCATCTCTCCGACGCTTGTCCCAACCGGAACATCCATATAAACATGCGGCTCATTTCCGCCGTTTAACTTACCGATCACTGTCATATTCTTTAAGAAGCACGGCTTTCTCTCCTCGATCGCCTCTGTCACTCTGGAGATCGTCTCCACATTCACTACGACCGCATTGGCAGCAGATGGAAGCTGTGTCGTCTCAAGCTCAATGCCAAGGCACTCCCTGACAACCGCACGTTCCTCTCCCATCGGGTAAATATCCGGAAGGAGATGGATTGTCATGGCTTTCTCATCTTTGATTGCGGTGCGGAGCGCGTCAATCGCCTTTTCATTTTTCTTCTTAATAGCAAAAATAGCTTTGTCAGCTCCGGCGATGTCCATACAGTATTTTACACCGCGCACGATCTTGTCGCTCTGCTGTTCGATCTGTCTAATGTTATGGTACAGTCCCGGCTCACACTCTGCCGCATTGATCAGAATGTATCCATGATCCAGATGCGCGTCAAGCTTGATACCTGTCGGGAATCCGGCTCCTCCCATTCCAACAACTCCGGCCGCCTTCCCCATCTCAAGCGGTGTACCCTCCGGAATCTTCTCATACTCGTCCGGCTGTTCCTCGTCTGGCCGGATTACAATCCGGTCTTCCTTAATCTCTTCTACCACACCGTATACACTGGAGAAAATATTCGCTCCAAGTCCGGTTGGTTTTGCTACAAGTGTACCTTTTTTTACCAGGTCTCCGGCCTTCACTACCGGCTCACATGGTGCTCCTACGTGCTGACGCAGTAAAAGTTGAATGTTTCCCATAACAACATGCTCCTTTTCTTTATATTTTATGCGGGATGAAACATGCGGCCTGCAAATCCGTTCTTTCTTCCCATCGTGATCCACAGCAATGTTTGTTTATTGATAATATCTATAATGGCATCCCCTCCTGCTGCTGCCGGCGGATGCCTGTAAACCCTTATATCCGGGCTATTTTCTGGCGAGGGCATGTGGGAATCGAACCCACCCAGGACGCTCTTAACGCCCCACACTGGTTTTGAAGACCAGGAAGCACACCAGTTACTCATCTACCCCCATATTTCAAGATACGCCTCTCGACGCATAGACAATTTACCACAGTTCGCGGCAAATTTCAACAAAAATATTTTTATTTTTCAACCACTTGTATTTTAGCAAATAATCGTTGACTTTTCAAGGCTTTTCCCTCATAATTGTAATTACCGACTAGACGGCATACTAGAATAGGGTCTAGTTCCCGTTTTCTTCGACAAAACAGGGATTTTGACAAGACCTCCGAGACAGATTTGGAACTTGATTTTCTCTTTTTTGTCACATTTATATTTATTGACATTTTCTATAAATATTTTTACTTACTCAAAGGAGGATTTTTTATGGAACTGCATCCAAAATTAAACCTTGACAGCTTTGAGGCATCTTTTCTGGCTGTCGATACGCATACTGTAGGAGAGTTTACCCGTATCGTTGTTTCCGGTTTCCCGAAGCTTGAGGGAAATACGATGATCGAGAGAAAGCATTATCTCGCCGAGCATTATGATCATTTCCGTCAGGCTTTGATGTATGAGCCGAGGGGACACCATGATATGTTCGGAGCCATCGTAGTAGAACCGATCAATCCGGAAGCTGACTTTGGAGTATTTTTCATGGATACAGGCGAATACTTGAATATGTGCGGTCACGGAACCATCGGTACAGTCACGGCTCTTATTGAAACAGGCCTGATGCCAGCTACAGAGCCTGTGACAGAAGTTGTACTGGAGGCTCCAGCAGGACTCATCCGCACAAAAGCAGAAGTTAAAAACGGAAAAGTAGTCAGCGTTACTCTGACAAACGTACCGGCTTTCCTTTATAAAAAAGATTTAAAAACTGTTGTAGACGGCAAGGAAATCACCTACGACATCGCATTCGGCGGCAGCTTTTTCGCCCTGATCGATGCGGAACAGCCGGCTCTTAATCTCCATGTAGATCCTAAAACCGTACCATTTTTCCAGGATTTCGGGATGAAGCTTCTTGACAATGTCAACCGTGAAGTTGAGATCCAACATCCGACTCTGGATATAACAAGCGTGGATCTTGCTGAATTCTACTGTCATACCGACACACCAGGATGCAGCCGCCGTAACGTGGTCATTTTCGGAAATCATATGGCCGACCGTTCTCCTTGTGGAACCGGGACAAGCGCAAAACTTGCCACCCTGTACGCAAAAGGTGAAATCCAGATCGGGGAACCGTTTATCTACGAAAGCTTCATAGGTTCCAAGTTTAAAGGCGTTATCCTCGGCGAAGCAAAAGCCGGTGAATATGACGCCATTATCCCGCAGATCACTGGATCTGCCTACATTACAGGCCTTTCCACCTATGTCATCGACAAGGATGATCCTCTGAAATACGGGTTCCAGGTGGGCTAGGCAGATACCTCCGGGGATCTGACTGCAAAAAGGCGGGGCGGCAAACACCGCCCCGTTTTTCTTATTTCTATCAGCCATGTACATCAGCACAACAGAAAGGACTGACAGCCATGCCAAGAAAACGCTCATCAACCAAAAGCCGCATTGTCAAGGCAGCGTGGAATCTTTTTTATAAAAAGGGCTATGATGGGACTACTGTCGAAGATATCATCGCCCTTTCCAAAACTTCAAAAGGTACCTTTTATCACTATTTCAAGGGAAAGGAAGCGCTTTTAAATTCCATCTCAGATCTGTTCGACTCCAAGTATGAGGAGCTCCGATCTGAGATCGATCCGAACCTCTCCGCCTATAATACGCTTCTGTATCTGAATCGGGAGCTCTTCCATATGATCGAGACAAGCATTGATGTCAATCTGATTGCTTTTCTCTACTCTTCCCAGCTCATCACGAAAGACCACCGCTCTCTTCTTGACGAAAACCGTCTGTATTTTATGTGGCTCAGAGAAATTATCTCAAAAGCGGTGGAGTCCGGAGAATTCTCCCCGGACTCCTCTACGGATGAGCTGTTAAAGCTCTACGCCATGTATGAGCGTTCCATGATCTATGACTGGGCGCTGTGCAAAGGAACGTATTCCCTTTCCCAGTACAGTTCCCGTCTTCTTCCTCATATGCTCGATACTTTTATTCATGGTATCTGACCTGTCTCTTACTATCTGCTAGAGCAGACTTCCGATGGAAAGGAACAGAGGAGCAAATACAAGGGATACGATCGTCATCAGCTTGATAAGGATGTTGATGGATGGTCCTGATGTATCTTTAAACGGGTCACCCACCGTGTCGCCAACTACGGCAGCCTTGTGCGCTTCGCTTCCCTTTCCACCGTGATGCCCATCCTCAATGTACTTCTGCGCATTATCCCATGCACCACCTGAATTGGACATAAAGACCGCCATCAGTACACCTGTCACAAGCGCTCCTGCCAGAAGTCCCCCAAGTGCTCCTGTTCCAAGAATCAGTCCTGTTGCCAGCGGTGACGCTACCGCCATAATTCCAGGCACCAGCATTTCCTTAAGTGCCGCTGTCGTGGAAATTGCCACGCAGGACTTGTAATCCGGCTTTTCTGTTCCTTTCATAATTCCAGGCATCGCCTTGAACTGTCGTCTTACTTCTTCAATCATCTGATATGCCGCCTTAGATACGCTCTGCATCGTCATGGACGAGAACAAGAACGGCAACATACCTCCGATGAATATACCGATAATAACTCGATTATCCAGAATATCAATCTGATCCAGATGCACCGCCTCTGCATAGGAAACGAACAACGCAAGTGCTGTCAGTGCCGCGGATCCGATGGCAAAGCCTTTTCCGATCGCCGCTGTTGTATTTCCTACAGAATCCAGCTTATCTGTAATCTGACGGACAGACTCATCCAGCCCGGACATTTCCGCAATACCACCTGCATTATCCGCAATCGGTCCGTACGCATCAACTGCCACGGTAATTGCCGTTGTAGAAAGCATTCCGACTGCTGCCAGCGCAATGCCGTAAAGTCCGCAGCACTGGTACGCCGTAAAAATTCCCACACAGATCAGAAGCACCGGCGCCGCCGTGGATTTCATTCCAACTGCCATACCACTGATGATGGTGGTCGCCGCCCCAGTCTCAGACTGGGATCCGATCTCCTTGACAGACTTGTAATCCGCGGAAGTATACACCTCTGTAATCATTCCAATGAAAAGTCCTACTGCCAGACCGGAAATTACCGCGCCTGCGGCCCAGAGATTCCCAAACAGAGCGTAGCTGAAAATCAGTGATACAATCACCACAAGGGCACTGGAAACGTAATTTCCCATTTTCAGCGCTTTATGTGGGTCAGATTTCTCATCTCCCTTGACAAAGAACGTCGCCAGCATGGACGCGATCAATCCCAGCCCGGAAATCAACAGCGGATACGCGACACCTTTTGTCTTATAGTATACAATTCCAAGTGTCAGCGCGGAAATAAGCGCACCTACATAAGATTCGAAAAGGTCTGCTCCCATTCCTGCCACATCACCAACATTATCGCCGACATTATCTGCTATGACCGCAGGGTTTCTCGGATCATCCTCCGGGATTCCCGCCTCCACCTTACCAACCAGGTCAGCTCCGACATCCGCTGCCTTAGTGTAGATACCGCCGCCCACACGGGCAAACAGCGCAATCGAGGACGCGCCGAAGCTGAATCCGGACAGTATGTCAATATCCCCTGTGATGAGGTAAATCACACTTACACCAAGAACGCCAAGACCAGCCACACAAAGTCCCATAACTGCCCCACCGGAAAACGCAATAGAAAGCGCCCGGTTCATTCCGGATTTCATGGCCGCGTTCGCTGTACGTACATTTGCCTTTGTCGCCATCTGCATACCAAAATATCCTGCAAGTGTGGAAAATGCCGCTCCGGCCACAAAACAGATAGCCGTCACGATGCTTCTTGTACCGACGCCGATCAGTACAAAAAGTACAATTACAAAAACTACCAGAATCTTATATTCTGCCATCAGAAACGCCCTGGCTCCTTCCGAAATCGCGTCGGAAATCTCCTTCATCTTTTTCGTCCCAGCTTCCTGCCTTGAAACCTTCATCGCCAGATAAACCGCAAATAACAAGGCCGCAATGGCAAATACCGGAACAAGTTTCATCATCATTGTCATAAACGATCTCCTCCCTTCCTGTATGACATTGTATGATTCTGTTTTGCGCTTTTTGCGGAAAAGCTTCACTTGCCGATGCTTTTTTCCTAAAAAACACAGAACCCGGATTCTCATAATGAAAATCCGGGTTCTCTCTTCTTATACCATGCAGTCATGGAGCTCTTCGTGCTCAATTCCGATCCGATCCATAATACCAATCACCGCGTCTCTCTCTTCTGGTTCAGCGCACCAAGCGAGTCCGCATCCTGCCGAGATCGCCCTCGGTACCGGAATCAGCCTTCCGTTTACTTCATGTTCCTTGCAAGCCTTCTCCATAGCCATCGCGTCTGCTGTCGTATGGAATGTTACTACTAACCTTAATTCTTTCTTTCTCATGGTTCAATCACAATTTCAAATTCAGAGCCCTTTTCTGTCACCGTAACCTTTCTGCCTTTATCTTTTGCGAATTTCTCCACATTGGTTCTCTGATGGGGCTCGCTTACAAGTACCTTTACCGGCTCCGTCGTCCCTTTGATCGCCTCTGCTGTCAGCATGATCGGCTCCGGACAGGAAAGTCCTCTGGCATCTACTTCCTTCATTTCATTATCATCCTTTCTCCTAGAATAACATACCTCAACCTGAATTGCCACACTATTTCGCCATTTTTCGCCTATTGGTCAATGCGATAATAAAACATACAACGATACAAATGATAACCGCGACCTGTCCTGCCGTACTGACTCCGCCTGCTGTAGCTGCCTTGTCCGCTGTCGCCGCACTAGCTGCCGCTCCGGCAAGGCCAAAATTATGAGATACCGCCGCTCCCACAAACAGACCTAAAACAGTCACTGCAGAATCGGAAGATCCCTGTCCTGCCAGAACGAGCTGACGAAGCGGGCAGCCTCCTGCGAGCACTGCAGCGAATCCTACCGCGTACATTCCGAGAATGTTCCATAGATGTGCGGAATGTGCGATTGGCTGTCCACTGAATCCCAGATGGAATCCGCCTGTAGCAAGATTGTAAATGAGCATTACAACAAATAATCCGGCAATTACGGAGATCAAGTCAAAGCTCTTTACAAGAATTATATCCCGGATACTTCCGGCAAAGCACATTCTGGATTTCTGCGCGAACGCTCCGAAGATCAGTCCACCGATCAGGGAAACAAAAATCGGAGCATGAAGCGCTCCCGGTCCTGCCCCCGGCTCGGAAACCGCAAGCAGTGTCGTCGCTACACTTAAAATCAAAATACCAACGAGTAAAAGCGGTAACACAGTTCCACTGGCGGCGTTGGTCTCATGCGCTCTTCCAAGGCTGAAGCCTTTCTTCAGGAAGAAGGCTCCCGTCGCGACTCCCGCCGCAAATCCGATCAGGGCAACCCATGCGTTTAAATCCCCTGCGGACATACGGATCACCATACGAAGCGGGCAGCCAAGGAATGCCAGTGAACCGATCATAATAATCATTCCAAGTACAAACCGAATCAATGGGGAAGATCCGCCTGTAGACCGGTATTCCTTTGTGGCTGCTGAAATCGCAAACGCGCCAACTACAATGCCTACGATCTCCGGTCTTGCGTACTGCACCGCCGAGGCACTGTGGAGCTTGAGCGCTCCCGCCGTATCTCTGACAAAACATGCAATACAGATCGCCATATTAGCCGGGTTTCCCATCGCTGCCAGAACCGCTGCTACGATTCCGCAGACCACTCCTGCAAGTGCCAGTTTTTTCTTTGAGTCTGATAAATTCATTCTCTTTCTCCTCCTGTTTCCTATTCTTCTTTTGCGAGTTCTTCGACCGCACGGATGGCAGTCCGGATCTCCTCCTCTGTGTTAAAGTGAGAGAAACTGAATCGTACCGATCCTTGTTCTGCCGTACCGAGCGCCTCATGCATCAGTGGAGCACAGTGGCCGCCTGCCCTGGTGGAAATATCATATGTCATCAGCAGTTCATCGCTGACTTCTCCGGAATCGTAGTCCCCGATATTGAGCGTCACAATAGGACAGCGCTCCTTTACATCGAAGTCCCCGTATACCTTGATGCCCGGAATGTTCCGCACGCCCTCATAGAACATCCACATCCACTTCTGCTCTGTTTCTCGGATCTGATCCATCCCGACACGTTCAATGTAGGCAACCGCCGCATTGAGCCCCGCAATCCCGTGTCCGTTAAGTGTCCCCGCTTCCAGAGCCGTCGGCATCTCGGTTGGATGATAGTGGCTGTACGTCTGTACACCGCTTCCCCCTGATTTCAGCGGGTGAATCGTCAGCCCCTCTCTCACATAGAGACCCCCGGTCCCTTGTGGCCCCAGAAGCCCTTTATGCCCCGTAAAGCAGAGTACGTCAATGTGCATTGTCTTTACATCGATCGGGAATACTCCTGCCGTCTGGGACGCATCTACAATATAGAGAAGCCCGTGGTCGTGAGCCATCTTTCCGATTCTTCCGATGTCCGGCATATTTCCGGTCAGATTAGAGCCGTGAGTCGTCACGATGGCCTTTGTCTTGGGCCTGATTGCCTCTTCGATATCCTCATAACGGATTCTGCCTTTCTCATCAGCTTTCACAAACGTCACATCTGTCCCTGCATCCTGCAGATCATACAGCGGACGAAGCACTGAGTTATGTTCCAGCATCGTCGTAATCACATGGTCTCCAGATCCCAGCAGTCCCCGGATCGCCGTATTAAGGCTCTCGGTAGAATTTAAGGTAAAGGCGATCTGCTTCGGCTCATCCGCTCCGAAAAGACGTGCCAGCCGTTCTCTTGCCTCATAGATAATTCTTGCCGCCCCCAGAGACGCTGTGTTGGCTCCCCGTCCCGCATTTCCAAGAGATCCCATCGCATGAACAACTGCCTCGATCATTTCCTGCGGCTTATGCATGGTAGTCGCCGCATTGTCAAGATAAATCATAATCTCCTCCTCCTATGTTGTAACAGTTCAGTCGATCTCTCATTCCTGAATGTTACCCCTTGCTCTTTAGTATATCTTCTTTGTCAAAGCACGTCTAATTTAAAATGACAATAAAGCGGCCTGCTTATAGACGTATCCTATAAGCAGGCCTTCCTTTCCCATCTGCTTCTACTTTTGAATTTCGTACATTTCCTTTACAACCCGGATAAAACGCTCCGCCGATTTGGAAAGATGGAAATTCTTATTGTATACGATATTAATGTCTCTTCCTTCTCCTTCCCCCGGCACCTTGCGCCACAGCACTTTCCCTGCCCGGATTTCCTCTTCTGCCGCAAGCCTGGAGATAATGGAGATTCCCATACCATTCGCCACGGAACGTTTGATCGCCTCCTGGCTTTCCATACTTGCCACAATAGCGAGACGCTCCACATCAATACCGTACCGCTTCAACTGCTTCTCCGCTTCTTTTCTCGTACCGGAACCTTCTTCTCTCATAATGTAAGGCTCATTTTTGAGCCAGCTTAGATCCTCCTTCTCCATAAGCTCACGGTATTTTCCTGTATTCGGCATAATAATAATCAGCTCATCTTTATAAAACGGAATGTATTTGCAAAACTTTCTCTCCAGTACGGTCCCGGAAAATCCGATATCCGCAGCGCCCCCCGCAATCAACTCGATTACCTTGGAGCTGTCTGTCTCGATCACTTTGAACTGTTCTTTCGGATACTTTTCAATAAACCGCGACAGAATCCCAGGCAGAATATACTGTGCCGGGACTGTGGACGCCGCAATCGTGATCTTTCTGACGTCAGACTGTCTCTCCCCGCAGAAGCACGCCTCTATCTGTTCTTCCAAATCGATCATCTGCTTTGCGTAGCTGTAGAGGATCGTACCATCCTCTGAAAGACTGACTTCCTTTGTATTTCTGATAAACAGTCTTGCATCCAGTTCTTTCTCTAATGAGGCAATATGCGCGCTGATCGTCGGCTGTGTCAGATACAGCTTCCTTGCGGCCTTGGAAAAGCTTTTCTTATCCGCGACGCATACGAATGCCTCCAACTGTTTTAAATTCATAGATATGCAACCCTTTCGCTCTCTGCTCCTGTTTTCTTTGTCACTTTCTGACCGTCCATATATTCCAGGATTGGCTTGGCACTCTTTCGGCTCGTATGGAACATATCCCGCACTTCAGCAATCGTAATCATCCCGTCTTTTGCAAGCTTTTTCTTGATCTTCTCTTTTGCCTGTTCCATATAGTCAGCCAGCGTATACATTTCATCGTTGATTTTTACGACAGCACCCTCGGAAATCAGCACCTGGAGGACGTCCTCCTTAGTCCCTTCCGAAAGCTTTGGAAATGTAATCTCAGAAAACCGCACAAAGTCATACCCCGCCTTCTCCAGCGCCTCCAGAATAGTCCGGGACGCTTTTTCAAACTCTGCGTCCTTTGGAATCATATAGTCCGCGCTGTGAAGATACTCTCCGCTTCGCCCGATCTTTCCTTCTTCGGTCAGCATCTCAATATACAAATCAAAGACGTTCGGCTTGACCTGTTTCATAAACCGCATATGAACCTCCGCCTTTGGTATACCAGGACGGTATGGATGTGCGCTGTGGAATGCTCTCAGTTCTTCCCGTATAGCCGCCGTTATGCTCTCCTGCGAGCTGATATGCCATACATATGTCTCTTTCTTCATCGGGAACACAGAGATCCTTCCCTCTTCCCTGAGCTCTTTTATATCTTCTTCCACTTCCTCAAGAGAAAGCGCTGTGATCTTCGCAAGTTCAGAAACCGATACCATGTCTTTCTCATGCTGGCGGATATGCAGCTCAATGACGTCAGCCGAGGATCCAGACTCTTTCTGTCGAAGCTCCTCAATCACATCCGGCTGGAACCGCTTTTTCCATTTCGGATTTGGCTCCAGAATCACGCCTCCTCCTATGGTCTCCATCGGAGAATAGAAGCGCACGACAAACCGGTCGCCTCTTCGCACCGCAATCTCCTCTTCCAGTCGAAGCTGTACAAAACCGCTCTCTCCCGGTCCGATCTCCTCTTTATCCAGAAGAACCGCACGACAAAGTACCTCGCTGGTCCCGGTAAAAAGATGAAGTCTGCTGTTATTCACCAAAATCCGCATAGAGGATGGCAGTACATTCAGACGTACATCCAGCAGATCCGTATTTTTCATATTCTTTGGAGGCGCCAACACGCATCCACGGTGGATCTCCGACTTCTTAATATTGGAAAGATTGATTGCCACACGCTGTCCGGCATAGCAAACATCCACGCTCTCCCCGTGAACCTGAATGCTGCGGATCTTACATTCTTTTCCGTTCGGGTACATACACAATGTATCTTCCCTGCGGATAGTCCCCGCCAGAAGGGTTCCCGTGATAATCGTCCCAAAACCGGACATCGTAAATACACGGTCGATCGGAAGACGGGGAATTGTATGAATGTCCTTCTCCGTTACTTCATTTTCAGTCATCTTCTGGATCATATTCACCAGTTTGGAAAGTCCCTCCCCTGTCGCGGCGGACACCTTCACCACCGGAGCAAACTCCAGAAACGTCCCTTTCAGTTCGTCACGAATCTCCTCTTCCACAAGTTCCAGCCATTCTTCATCTACCAGGTCGCACTTATTGAGGACAATAATACTCTTTTCAATACCAAGCTCGCCCAGGATATCCATGTGCTCTCTCGTCTGCGGCATGATACCTTCGTCCGCCGCGATAACAAGCATAACCAGATCCATTCCGACTACACCTGCTACCATGTTGTTGATGAAGCGCTCATGTCCCGGAACATCAATAATTCCCGCACGGTCCCCGTTTGGAAGATCAAAGTATGTAAAGCCCAGATCAATCGTGATGCCTCTTCTTTGTTCTTCCTCCCATCGGTCTGTATTTCTTCCTGTCAGTGCCTTAATCAGCGTCGTCTTGCCATGGTCAATATGACCGGCCGTTCCTATAATAATGTGTTTCATGCTTTTCATTCCCACTGTCTGTATCGTAATTTATAAAATCTCTTTTAACTCTTCTGTCACAATCTTCATCCGGTCCTCGTCTATGGTCCTTACGTCCATTACGATCATATCATTGAATGTCCTTGGAATAACCGGAATCTCAAGATGGCGCATCGCCGTCTCAAGCTCCGGCACCGTCATCTCGGTTGGCCGGATACAGACTGCCATACTTGGAATCCGCTCAAGCGGGAGAGATCCTCCCCCGATCTGGGATTCGCACGGCTGTAAGGAGATCTCGGCTTTTATCCCGGCTCTTACCAGCATCCTCCTGAAACGAGCCGCCGCCTTCTCTACGTCTTCCCGGGATCTGGTAATCATTCGAAGCACCGGAATTTTCTTCACCGCGTTTTCCTCACTTAAATATTCCTGTAATACCAGCTCCAGCGCCGTGGCTGTAAATTTATCGATCCGAAGTGCTCGTGTCAACTGGTTTCTCTTCATGTGGGCGGTATACTTCTGCTTTCCGACAATGATACCTGCCTGCGGCCCTCCCAGCAGCTTATCTCCACTGAAGCACACCACGTCCGCCCCCTTGCGGATGGAATCCTGCACTGTCGGCTCGTAGGTCAGTCCGTACTTGCTCAGATCGATGAGTACGCCGCTCCCCCAGTCTTCACTGATCGGCAACTCATATTCCTGTCCGAGCGGAATCAGCTTGTCGATTCCCACGGACTCGGTAAAACCGACAATCCGGTAGTTGCTCGTATGAACCTTTAAAAATGCCTTTGTCTCCTCTGTCACGGCATCCGCATAGTCGGAATAATGCGTCTTATTCGTCGTTCCGACCTCCACAAGTTTCGCACCGCTTTGCTCCATCACATCCGGAATCCGAAACTTGCCGCCGATCTCCACAAGCTCTCCTCTGGATACAACAACTTCTCCGCCTTTTGCCATAGAACTTAAAATCAGCATCACCGCCGAGGCATTGTTGTTCACCGCCATGGCAGCCTCAGCCCCTGTGATCCTGCACAGCAGCTTTTCAAAATGGGAATAACGTTCCCCGCGCCTTCCCGCCTCCAGATCGTACTCCAGATTGGAATATCCGCAGGCAACCTCTGCCAGCCTTGCCATATGCTCTCTGCTGATCGGGGCACGTCCCAGATTGGTATGCAGAACCGTACCCGTCGCATTGATCACCGGCCGCATATCCGGCGTGTGCATCTTCTCCACCCGGCGAATAATTTCCGGAATCAGCCCGTCCACCAGAATGCAAAGTGTATTCTCCTCGTCAAGTGTACGGATCTGCTCCCGCACAAACTCCGTCTGCTCCCTCACGGCATCCATCACCGTATCTCTGTCAAAGCGGGCAATGGCTTCCTGAATTCTGTCATCTTCCAACAGTATGTCCACCTTCGGAATACTGCGGTAAAATCTGCTTTTGTCCATTTCTTTTCTCCTGCGCTCATCCCACACGTTCTAAACAAGCCGGATAAACGTATTGTCCTCCTGATCTTTTTCCAATACTTCGCCAATCATGGCAACTTTCGTATCCAGTCCCTTTTTCTCAAAATCTTCCATGACAGCATCTGCCTGTTCCGGGGCCACACTGATGAGAAGTCCCCCGGACGTCTGCGGATCATACAGCAGATCCACATAATACTCCGGTGTATCTCCCACATCTACATAACGGCCGGAATGACCTCTGTTTTTGTAGGCTCCCGCAGGGATCAGTCCCATCTTTGCATATTCTTTCGCGTCCTCAAAATACGGAATCTTTCTGACGTCCAGATTCAGGCAAACCTGACTTGCTGTCGCCATCTCCGCACCATGTCCCAGAAGTCCAAATCCGGTGACGTCCGTACATGCGGACACATCATATTTCTCCACAACTTCTTTTGCCTTTTTATTCAGGGAGGACATCACAATCTCCGCCTCATGGATCGCTCTTTGCGACGCCATCTCCGCCTTGATTGCCGTATTGACAACACCGTTTCCGATCTGCTTTGTCAGGATCAGCTTGTCCCCCGGTCTGCAGCCGTAGTTTTTGAAAATCTTCTTCGGATGAACAAAGCCGGAGACGCACAGTCCGTATTTCGGCTCGTCATCCTGGATGGTGTGGCCTCCCACCAGTACGGCGCCAGCCTCCATCACCTTATCCGCCCCTCCTTTTAGGATTTCTCCTAAAATAGAGGGATCCAGACAGTTCGGAAACCCGACGATGTTCAGAGCCACTTTCGGCTCTCCTCCCATCGCCCACACATCGCTTAGCGAGTTGGCAGCCGCAATCTGTCCAAACATATAGGGATCATCTACGATCGGAGTAAAGAAATCAACCGTCTGGATCATGGCGATGTCATCCGTCACTTTGTAGATCGCAGCATCGTCCGCCGTCTCTATACCGACGATCAGATTGTCATCATGGAATTTTGGCAGCTTACCCAGCACCTGGGCAAGGGTCTCAGGACCAATCTTGGCGGCTCACCCCGCCGTCTTCGTCATCTGTGTCAATTTTACTTCCTTGATCATCTTGTTTCTTCTTCTCCTTTCGCGTATACTTATAGAAAAAACTTATAACTTGTTTATTATATCATAAACAGACCCAAGTTCAACCGGAAATCTCTGTTTTATTAAGAAAAAACAGGACTGGCGCATTCTGATGCCAATCCTGTCATATATCCGAATACTGTTTGTCTGATTATGGCCGGATCACTTTTGTCGCCTGATCCATCGTCTCCACAATGCTGTACATATTCGTCACGGTTCCGACAGCAAGCTTCTCTTTCAGACCGTAGTAGTCAAGGCATGTCCCACATGTCATAATTTCAACGCCCTGAGCTTCCAGGCTCTTTAAGTCCTCCAGTGAGTCCGATCCCTCGGTCGTCAGAGTTGCTCCCCCATTATAGAAGAGCATCGTCTTCGGCAGCTCGTCAAGCTGTGTAACAGCAAAAAGAAAACCTTTCATCAGGACTTTTCCGAGCTCATCATTTCCGCTTCCCATTCTGTCGGAAGAAACAACTACGATTGTGCTGCCTCTCTTGTCCGGTATACAGGAAACTTCCTCACTGTCTTTTGCGGCACAAGCTTCCCCCATCGCAATAAGAATCCGGTACTCTTTCTCCGCCACCTTCTCGGATGTCCCCTTCCCGCCTGAGGACTGTGCCATCTTCGTCACGTTCTGAGCAGCAATCTCATTGTCTACAAGAACTTCAATCGTATCCGGCGCCGTCTTTTCCTTCATTGCGTTTTTTGTTTTAATTACAGGAATCGGACAGCTATCGCCGATTGCGTTTACTTTTATCATCTCTTGTTCCACCTTTCGTGTTTGGTTCCGTTTCTACCGCTTATTTTAACACTAAGCCGATAGACGGTAAACGGATTTACTTATCGGTTTTTCTTATGATATCTATTTGCTTTTTCTATATCTTTACATCCGTTCCTTTCACTACCCAAAAAACATTGAGGTTTTATTTCTTTACTGGTATAATAAACAGGATTATGGAGAGCCATACATCACACCAAAACAAATGACGATATATTTTATAGAAAGGATACATGATCATGTGGATTGCAGATGGTTGGAAAGAATATGAAGTAATAGACTGTTCCGGCGGCGAGAAGCTGGAGCGGTGGGGCGATTACCTCCTGGTCCGCCCGGACCCGCAGGTAATCTGGAATACAAAGAAAGAAAACGAAGGCTGGAAACATCCGAACGGCCACTATCACCGCAGTAAAAAGGGTGGCGGGGAATGGGAGTTTTTTAGTCTTCCCAAGCAGTGGCAGATCCATTACCGGGATCTGATCTTTCATCTAAAACCGTTCAGTTTCAAACACACCGGACTGTTCCCGGAACAGGCGACAAACTGGGACTGGTTTTCCGCAAAAATTCACTCTTCCAATCGCCCGGTCAAAGTACTGAATCTGTTCGCCTATACCGGCGGCGCTACATTGGCGGCCGCAAAAGCCGGAGCACAGGTCACTCACGTGGACGCATCAAAGGGTATGGTATCCTGGGCAAAGGAGAACGCGGCGGCTTCCGGTCTTTCAGACGCACCGATACGCTGGCTTGTGGACGACTGTATGAAATTTGTGGAGCGTGAAATCCGCAGAGGAAACCGCTATGACGCTGTTATCATGGACCCTCCGTCCTACGGGCGTGGTCCGAAGGGAGAAATCTGGAAGATTGAGGATGCCATCCATCCTCTGATCCAGAAGTGCGCTCAGCTTTTATCTAAGGAGCCTTTATTCTTTCTGATTAATTCTTATACAACAGGACTGGCTCCTGCGGTACTGTCCTATATGCTTGAGACAGAGCTGAAGCAATTCCACGGACATGTAAATTCCCAGGAGATCGGTCTTCCGGTGTCATCCAACGGACTCGTGCTGCCGTGTGGCGCCAGCGGACGTTGGGAGTGTGATTACGTATGATGCAGCTTACCATCCTCTCTTCTCCGGATCAGATAGCGGAACACGGCACCACATTTTCAGTTTCCCACCTTCTCTGGGGAACCAAGCATGCGCCTGCTGTCACGGGCTCGATTGGTTATGTACAGGAAGATGGATTTTATGTAGAGATGATCTGCGAAGAATCCGATCCGCTGCGCCGGTATGAGGGGCTGTACGCTCCGGTATACCTGGACAGCGCGATGGAGGCTTTCTTCCACTTTCCGTTTGTCGGAAAAAGAAAATCGGAGCCTTCGCCTTACCTCAACCTGGAATTTAACGCAAACGGTGCCCTCCTGGCCCAGTATGGATACAGCCGGACAAAGCGCACGCCCCTCTCTCCGGAAGAGTGCCAAAGTCTCGCATACGAGGCCAGCCTCTGCGGTGATTTCTGGAAGGTCCATTTTCGCCTCCCCCTCTCTCTTCTTAAAAAGATTTACGGAATCACCGGATTTCAGCCGGAAGACTGCTTTTCCTGTAATTTTTACAAGATCTCCGAAGATCCGGACATCGAGCACTACTCGGCTTTCTCCCCGGTACTGACAACAACCCCGGACTTTCACCGGCCAGAATATTTTGCTCCTGTCTCGTTCTGAAAGTACTTTCCTTTTTTATATGCTATACTGTAACTATCAAGCAAAAGGGGGATTTTAACAATGAAATTCTACGAAGAAAAAGATTACGATGCACTGAGCCGGAGAGCTGCCAATATCATCGCAGCTCAGATGACACTGAAACCGGACTGTGTGCTTGGTCTTGCCACAGGCTCCTCACCGATCGGGACCTACAAATGTCTGATTGAGAAATATGAAAACGGAGATATCGACTTTTCACAGGTGAAGACAGCCAATCTGGATGAGTACAAAGGACTCACAAGAGACAACGACCAGAGCTACTACTATTTCATGCATGAGAATCTGTTTGACCATGTGAACATTGATCCTGCAAACACCAATATTCCGGACGGCACAAAAGAGGACAGCGAAGCAGAGTGCTCCCACTACGAAGAAGTGATCGCTTCCCTTGGCGGCGTGGATCTGCAGCTTCTCGGTCTGGGACACAATGGACATATCGGCTTCAATGAGCCGGCTGCAGATTTTCCGCAGGCGACGCACTGTGTCGATCTTCAGGAGCGTACGATCGAAGCAAACAAACGCTTCTTTGCTTCCGCTGACGACGTTCCGAGACAGGCGTATACGATGGGAATCGGTACGATCATGCGTGCGAAGAAAATCCTTCTCGTTGTAAGCGGTCAGGATAAAGCAGAAACAGTGGCAAAAGCATTTTTCGGACCTGTGACACCGGAGGTTCCGGCATCCATTCTACAGTTCCATCCGGATGTGACGATCGTCGGCGATCAGGCTGCTTTTTCAAAAATTCCTCGGTAACATGCAATCAGGGATGCCGTACGGAAAGAGTGCTTTCCCCGGCATCCCTTTCTTTCAAAAAGGAGTATCACTATGATTATCAAAAATGTAAAAGTATACGGAGAAGATTTTCAGTTTCATCCCGGAGATGTGGTAATCGAAAACGGCGTATTCTGTGAAACTGCTTCCAATACCGGAGAAGTGATCGACGGAGAAGGCGCTTACGCGATTCCCGGCCTCATTGACATTCATTTCCATGGATGTATGGGTGCCGACGTCTGTGACAATGATCCGGAAGCAATCCGCACCATCGCCGAATACGAGGCCTCTGTCGGAGTCACAACGATCTGCCCCGCCACCATGACACTTCCGGTGGATGATTTAAAAAAGATCCTGTCCACCGTCGCGTCCTACACAAATGAGAGCGGAGCTCATCTTGTAGGGTTGAACATGGAAGGACCGTTCATCAGCGTCTCCAAGAAAGGCGCCCAAGACGAGCGGAATATTATCCCATGTGACGCCGCCCTTTTTCGGGAGTTTCAGGAAGCGGCCAGGGGGCTGATCCGCTTCATCGGCGTTGCGCCGGAAACAGGACTCGACCGTACTCTTGATTTCATCCGGGAAGTCAAAGGGGAAGTATCTGTCTCCCTCGCTCATACCAACGCATCCTATACGGATGCGAAAGCCGCATTTGACGCAGGTGCCTGCCATGCGGTTCACCTTTTCAATGCCATGCCAGCTTTCACACACCGGGAGCCGGGGGTTGTCGGAGCTGTCTTTGACAGCAAACACGTCTTTGCAGAGCTGATCTGCGACGGCGTTCACATTCATCCGGCCATGGTTCGCGCTGCTTTCGCAATGATGGGAGCAGAGCGGATCTGCCTGATCAGCGACAGTATGCGTGCTGCCGGAATGCCGGACGGCTCCTACACATTAGGCGGACTTGCTGTCAATGTTTCCGGAAAGCACGCCACCCTGGCAGAGGGAGGTGCACTGGCCGGTTCCGTGACGAACCTTGCAGACTGTATGCGTACCGCAGTCAAAGAGATGGACATTCCTCTGGAGGAGGCCATCCGTTGCGCTACCCTCAATCCGGCGCGTGCCCTGCATCTGGAGCACCGCTATGGAAGTATCGCCCCTGGAAAGACCGGAAACCTGGTTCTTTTGAATCCGGATCTTTCCTTAAAGCAGGTCATCGTCAACGGCTAGACAAAGGAGGTGCCGATTTTGAATCATCAGGATTTCAAATCTCGACCCGGATTTCTCTATCGTACCGGAGAGCGCTATTACTATCTTGGCAAATGGATCTGCCTGGAGTGTACGGACTATGAAGTAACGGATTCCCTCTATATGTATGAGCTTGCGTACAAGGAGCACAATCTGTCCGACCTGAATGTTTATTTTCAAAAAATCAGGGCATACAGCGACTTTGCCCTCGTCCCTCCATTTAACAAGGACGAAGTCTACCGGGCGCAGGATCTCCTCCTCGATAGTCTGAATGAAGAGCATACCGAAGATCTACGTCGGCAGATTGGCATGTTTGAGGAGTGCTTCCGGCAGTTTTAAACTGCTTATGCATACTCAACACGTTTCTCCGACAAAGCTCCCCGTTGTAAGTATATTCACTTATCACATTACCCGTAGGAAGAAAGCGCAAAAAAGCCGTACAAAGGTCTCAGTTCTTTGTACGGCTGTTATTATGCATTTAAAAGATCAATCACATCTGCAAGGGAGGCGCACTGCCAAGTACAAAGCCTGCGGATCTCTCCGTCCGGCTGTACCAAATCCGGCACAACTATGGTCCGCATCCCGGCTGCGTGGGCAGAACGGATTCCGTTCGGAGAATCCTCAAGCGCCACAGCCTCTTGGGGTGCTGCTCCCAGCGCCTCGCACGCCTTTTGGTAAATCTCCGGGTCCGGCTTGGCATGAGTCACCATATCCCCAAAGACAGCAGCGTCAAAGTAATCCCAAATCCCGCCGTCTTGTAAAAGATGAGTAGAATACTCCCGCCGGGAAGATGTGGCAAGCCCCAGCAGATATCCATGCTCTTTCCCGTAAGATAAAAGAGCCTCTACTCCCGGCTTTTTCGGTACCCCTTCCTCCTCTTTGAGTCTGTGAAAGATTTCCCTGGTCATCTGATTGAACTGCTCCCCCGGAAACTCCTCTCCGAATACGCTCCGAAAATACTCACTCCGTCTTACTACATTAAATCCCAGCGTATGATAAATGTGATCCCCAATCCCAGGATACCCCAACCTTTCTCCGGCAATATACCAGGATTTCTGCACTACCCGCTCCGAGTCAAACAGAAGTCCATCCATATCAAATACCAGCGCCCTAATCTTTGGCTCCATCGTCTCTCATCCTTTCCGCCCCTATAATTTCCCGCTTCCCATAGCATCCTTCACATAGGAGGTCACATCCTCAAGCTTTTTCAGAATTTCCTGGCGCTCTTCCCATTCTTCTCCATGTACGTTAAGATCCACCAGCGCCTGTTTGACTTCTTTTAATTTCATAATAAGTTCCTGTCCCATAAAGTTTCCCTCCTTGTCTGTTTTTCTGTTTTTATTTTACTACTTCCCGCTGCCAAGGTAAAGCAAGATTTCTCCCAGGCAGAACAGCCTCCTTCCCTTTATACTCTAACTTTCCCACTCCCACAGATCCTTCCGGTCTTTCTTCTCTTTCTGCGTCTTGAACACCAGCTCAGCACTCTTGGCGCTCACTTTCGTGTACGCCGGCACCGTTTCCGTAATAAAGGTATTTCCTCCGATGATGCAGTGTTCCCCAATCACAGTCTCTCCGCCGAGAACCGTGGAATTGGAGTAGATCGTCACGTTGTCCCGGATCGTCGGATGACGCTTTAGCCCGGAAAGCTGCTGCCCATTTCTTGTGGAAAGCGCTCCCAGAGTTACACCCTGGTAAAGCTTCACAAAATCTCCGATCTCCGTCGTCTCCCCGATGACAATGCCGGTGCCATGGTCAATAAAGAAATAATCCCCGATCCTTGCTCCCGGATGAATATCGATTCCTGTCCTCCCGTGGGCGTATTCGGACATAATCCGCGGAATGAACGGAATCTTCTCCTCATAAAGCACGTGAGCGATCCGGTATACATACACTGCAAACAGACCCGGATAGGAGAAGATGATCTCCTCCTTACTCTGAGCCGCCGGATCCCCGTCAAATCCGGCTTTCACGTCCTTTAACAACTGCTGTTGAATCTGTGGAATCTGAAGAAAAAAACGATCCGTTACCTCTCGGGCCCGGGCTATCATGTCCTCCTCCCGCCCAGGATCTGCCTCCTGATAGTGCAGTGCAATCGTGATCTGTTCCTTCAGCGCCTCATATAGATGGTTGATCCTGTATCCTACATAATAGGTAGTATCTGGTTCCAGCGCACTGTCCCGACCAAAATATCCCGGAAAAATGATCTGTCTGAGATCTCTTATAATGGCGATCACTGTTGACCGGTCTGGGAGCATCCTCCATTTCTTGGGCATAAAGAGCTCCTCGGTGCGGTAATTTTCATTTAGCTTTGCTGCGACTTCATTGATTGTCTCTTTTTTCATATCGGCTCCATTTTCTTTTTGCTTTATTATAGTACAGTTTCCTTTCAAAGACCATACTTATCACAATAGAAAAAAGCAGGAAGATCTTTCGAAACCTCCTGCTCTTTTATGTGAGTTTGTTATAGCAACAAATGACAACTCCATTTTATTTTAAAGTTGTTACTTTTGCAAGTACTTTTTATCAATCCGGATACATAAATTTCCGAACCCGGTCCGGGCAGTCCTCATCTCCGGTGTAATAGATAATATCATTCTTGCGGAATACAGCCTTCGGCCCAGGAGACATCATCAGCACCCCGTTTCGCCGGATCGCGATTACCGTCGCGAACGTTTCTTGCCAGAAATCCACTTCCCCCACAGTCCGATCCAGATAAGGCGTTTCCTCCGTGACCACCATTTCGTACGGAATAAACGGGTTTGTCGAACGATATCTCTCAATCTGGTCAATCATCTCTGTCAAATAATCATAGAGCACTTCTATCTCCTGCTGCTGTCGCTTTACACTGTCGAGAATATTCCGCTTCAGATTATGGATGGACCGTGTCTTTTCCTGCTGCTGGAGGAAATTCTTCGCATTGTCCATCGATTTGATCAGCACCCCGCTATTCTTCTCGATTGTCACCACATCCCAGTCTGCAAGGATGCACATTGCCCTGCGCGCCGTCTCAGACGAGACGCTGTACTGACTTCCGATGGCAGAACGGGCATAGATCTTCTGACCTTCCTGATAAATGCCATTGACAATCTTGTAGGCAATATCCGTCGCAATCTGCTGATACTTTGGGATTCCGTTATCTGCCCTTTTCTTACTCACGCTGTCTCATCTTCCTTTCTTTTCTGGCTCTTTGTCTCCTCTTCACGGATCACGGAACAAAGCTCAGGAGATGTGATCTGAGCATCCCAGCAGCTACAGATTCCGTCTTTGTTGCCCTCGCACCAGTTAGAACTTGTGCAGTGCATAATAACGCCCGGGACAGCAAACATCCCGGCGTAACGCCCCGAAATTTTCCCGGCCTCCTGTCCGGCCACATACCCGTTGGAAACAAGGAAATGCCTCGGTGCATATGGTGCGAAATCCCAGTAGCATTCATCGGTTCCATGTCCCGGAACCGAAATGCACCAGTACTTCCGATGAAGAGGCACGAGTCCATCTTCATTTTTCTCTAGCCAAACCGCCCATTCTTTCCATCCGTTTCCGGTGTAAAGGAAATTCTCTTTCCCATCCTCTCCAACATGGAAAATCAGTCCCGTCCGGTCGTGGAATGTCCTTAGCAACTCCACACTCTCCTGGAATCGTTCCGCCATCCCCAGAAACCGCTCGTTTCGCCGAAGCTTTCTGAAATCTGCCCGGAACCCCCGGACTTCCTCTTCTAGCTCTACCGGGATATGTTCCCCGTTTCTCGGAATCTCCTCCATACCTGAAAGAGCCACAAGCCGCATGAAAATCTCCCGCATCCTTGCCGCTACCTGTACCAGTTCTTTCCACATCCAGCGATCCTGCTCATACACGGCTCCTGGAATCCCGATCTCCCCAAGTGTTTCCTCCAGATCCTTTCTAAGCCGTGTCTTCTGCGGCCAGAGCACCTGGATGTCCCCGACCTGATCTCCCCGCTTTAACAGTCGAATCGGACAGGAAAGAGTCAGAAGCACTTCCATCAAGCCGGAGAGTGTTACGGCCTTTCCCGGCAGAAAACAGCTCCTGGAGAGATCCTGAAGCAGCAAAAGTGCCAGCAATTCACTCATCCATCGCTCAGAGAACAAATCGGGAAGACAGACTGCCTGAATTCCCGCACTTTCCTCTCTTACAATCTGTAAAAAACCACCGACGTGTTCCGGGTCAAACTGGGTAAGAAAAACAGTACAGCCATTCCTTCGGATATCCCCTCCAATCTCCCGAAAGATTCCGGCGCTGTCCCTGCCGTTGATCTTCTTATTTCTCGTCCCACAGTTCACCGCAATTCTTTCATCTCCCTGTCCCAGGAGAAAACACTCTCCCAAGCCCACATTGTACATCTGTATTTCCATCATCCGGCCCTCTCTTTTGTCCTGTCTTTCCTCTGGTCTTCCCCTTACACTTGACAGGAGATTCCCTGTCGCCACGGCGGGAATCTCCTGTGTGTTCATCTGACCGACTCTGATATTAATCTTCGTCCTGAAGCTTTCTTACTACTTCCTTCATAGATTTGCGGAACTCCTCTTCGTTGGAATTGTAGAATAAAAGAAGCTCCTGGTCTTTGCTCTTGTCGTTGAGCTCTTCCGGGATGGAAAAATCCGTCTTTGCCATATATTCATCCCATTGCGCCAGCTTCCACGTATCCCGATCGCTGTTTCTGCGGATCATTCTCTTCTTGCAGATCTCGGGATCTGTCACGACCCAGACCACATAAAGTCTTTCGTTCTTTCTCATCAGATCCTGGCGGAGGCTCTCCATAAATCTTGGGTTTCTGACCTCCCTGGTGAAGGGTGCATTGATCAGTGCAATATCATCGTACTCCAGTGCGTCTACTGCCATATCGAGAATCGCCGCATACTCATAATCACGAATATGCTCCTCGAAGAAATCCGAACTTCTGTCGTACGGCTGTCCGGCTACCTCAAAGATCTGCCGGCTCAAGATAATGAGCGCATCCTTATCCAGGTATACGACGTGGTTCAGCTCTGCCGCAAGCTTCATGGCAACATAGGTTTTCCCACATGCCGGTGGGGAAGTCACTAAAATGAGTTTCTTTTTCATGGATCCCTACCCCTTTCCTCATATCAATCTATGCTACTATCATACCACAGTGTCTAGAAAACCTCATCAAAATTTTGGCCGGCAAACTGTGAATGATACAGCTTTTCATACATTCCCTTCTTCTCCAGAAGCTCTTCATGCGTTCCCTGCTCCACAATGTCGCCGTCTTTTAAAACAAGGATCATATCCGCATCCCGGATCGTGGAGAGCCGGTGGGCGATGACGAAGGACGTCCGTCCCTGCATTACTCTGTGCATCGCCTCCTGAAGTCTTCTTTCCAGACGGGTATCTACCGAGGAAGTGGCCTCATCGAGAATGAGGATCTGCGGGTCCTTGAGAATCGCTCTCGCTATCGTTAGAAGCTGCTTCTCACCCTGAGAAATATTGTTGGCCTCTTCATTAATCAGAGAATCATATCCCTTTGTCAGCGTCCGGATATAATGATGGACGTTTGCCATTTTCGCCGCGCTGATAATCTCATCTTTTCTGGCATCCAGCCTGCCGTAACGGATATTGTCGTAAATGCTGCCTGAAAACAGCCACGTATCCTGTAGCACAAGAGAAAACAGGGAGCGTAAATCTTCCCGTTTCATGTCCCGGATGTCGACGCCATCAATCTTGATAGCTCCGCCCTTTACATCGTAGAAACGAAGAAGTAGATTCATCAGTGTCGTCTTTCCTGCTCCGGTCGGCCCTACGATGGCAACTGTCTGCCCACTCTCGACTTCGATGTTGACATCCTTCATCAGAAGATCTTTGTCATAGCCAAACCGCACGTGCTCAAAGCTGACATTGCCTCCGACGGACGCCTTATCGATCTTCACAGTTCCCTCCTGTACCTCTTCCTCCTCAGATAAAAGTGTAAAAATTCTCCGCAGTGCGGAAAACGCCGCCTGCACTTGGGCAGAAAGCTGAGATACTTGTGACAATGGATCGTTGATCTGCCACACATAACGAATGAAGGCCTGAAGCTGTCCAATGGTGATCACTCCCTGAATCACCTGTAAGCACCCGACCACCGCACAGGTTCCGATCGTTAAGTAAGTCACCAGCGATACACACGGGGAAATCAGAGACGACACAAACTGTGCCTTAAATGCGGAATTCCTCATTCTCTCATTGACGTCCTCAAACTGTCTCGCCACATCCTCTTGTTTGTTGTAACTGATGATCTCATTAAATCCACCGTAGAGCTCTGTGATAGTTCCATTTAACTGTCCTACGGTTTTTTGTTGAAGATCGAAAAGATCCTGTGAGCGTTTGACGAATACTTTCGTAATCAGTATCACAAGTGGGATAATCACAAGTGCAAGCATAGTCATCAGCAGATTGATCCGCAGCATCATCGCAACCGCAAGAATAAATGTCAAAATCCCGCTGATAACTCTTGTAAGCGTCTGTTGCAGCGCATTACTCAGTGTGTCGACGTCATTTGTCACACAACTGAGCACATCCCCGAACGCATGCTCGTCAAAATAACTCACCGGCATCTTCTGGATCTTCTTCTGAAGCGCCCCTCTGAGATCATGCATTGTCTGCTGAATGGCATTTGTCAGAAAGAACGCCGAAGCAAGAAGCAAAAGAGCCCTTGTAAGATAACTGCTTCCAAGCACTGCCAGCACACGGAACACCTTATCAAAATGGACATGTGCTCCGCTGACGCCCTCCAGGATGTCCGACGCGTCATTTGCAAGCTGTGTTGTCGCCATACCTTCGATGGTCGGATTCATTGTATAGAGTGCTGTGGCCAGAATCGTGGCGAGCACCGCCACCAGAAGTTTTCCCTTGTATGGGCTGATAAAATGACCCATTCCGTTGATACATGCCCTCCAGCTTATCTGTTGTCTATTCATACGCCAGTTCCTCCTCACTCAGCTGAGAAGCCGCAATTTCGTGATATACGCCGCATGTTTTCAGCAACTCTTTATGTGTCCCCTTTCCTACAACCTTCCCTTCATCCAGCACAATGATCTGATCCGCGTCCATAATTGTAGACACACGCTGGGCGACGATCAATACAATTTCGTCTGTCATTTCTTTTTTCAGTTCTTTCCTAAGCTTTGCGTCTGTCCGAAAATCCAGCGCGGAAAAAGAATCATCATAAATATAGATGTCGGCATGACGGACAAGTGCCCTGGCAATGGAAAGCCGCTGCTTCTGTCCTCCGGAAACATTGCCCGCACCCTCAACGATCCGCTCCTGAAACTGTCCCGGTTTCTCCATAATAAAGTCGTAAGCCTGAGCCACTTTGGCTGCATGAACGACTTCTTCCATAGTCGCCTCACGGTTGCCGAAGCGGATATTCTCCTCGATCGTACCGCTGAACAGATTCGCTTTCTGAGAGACAAATCCGATCCGGTCACGGAGATGATAGATGTCCATGTCCCGGACGTCCACTCCGTTCACCAAAATCCTTCCCGCTGATACATCATAAAATCTCGGAATTAATTTAATCAGCGTACTCTTACCGGATCCGGTGCTTCCGATGAAAGCAACCGTCTCTCCGGATCCGGCTTCAAAGGAAATATGCTGAAGAACTGCCTCCTCCCCATCCGGGTAAGCAAATGTCACATCATCGAACACAATACTTTTCTTCTCTGTTTCCTTCTTTGTGTGGTCCGGGTGGTTCTCAATGATGGATTCCGTCTTTAATACCTTCCTGATACGCTTTGCGGATACATTCGCCCTTGGATACATCATAAACACCAGGCAGAACAACAGCACGGAGAACATCGCATGAAATACATAGTCCATAAACGCAATCAGCTTGCCGACCGGTAGTGTGCCCGCATCAATCATAAAACTTGCCACCACGTAAATCGCGATGATCGCCATATTCATCATCCAGAAGAAAATCGGATCCGTCGAGGACATCAGCTTGAACAGCTTCTTCGATTGCTTCATAAAATTTACATTTTCCTCATCAAACCGTCCGGATTCATATTCATCATTATTAAAAGAACGGATGACCCTGATTCCGGTCAGATTCTCTCGAAAAATCCGGTTGATAGAGTCCAGTGAAGATTGCTGTCTCTCACTGATCGGAGAGGAAATCTTCCCCACAATGATCACCCCGATAATAATCAACGGGATCGTGGAGATGATAATCAGCGACAGATTCAACGATGTACGGACTGTGAGCATAAAGCTTACCACAATCATAACCGGGGTCAAAACTGCGGTTCTCAAGATGACGTTCATAAACATCATAATCTGGAATGCATCATTATTGGTTCTTGTAATCAGAGAAGCCACACCGATTTCATTCATCTCGCTGTGGGAAAAGGTCTGCACCTTCCGGAATACGTCCTGTCGGATGTCATGTGCGACTCCGGTGGAAATCCTGGCGCAGCAATAGCCAAGAAGAATCGTTCCGCAGACACCAACAAGCGAGATGACGGCCGTCAGCGCTCCCATCTTCATCAAAAATCCTCTGTCCTCGTTCATCACACCCTGATCGATCATATAGGCAATGATCGTCGGAATCCCCAGCTCGACCAGTGCAAATCCAAAGACAGAAATCACGTTTAAAACGAACCAGAGTTTGTACCGTTTCAGGTACTCCAAAATCAGTTTCAAACTATAACCTCCCTCATGCAAAGTGTTGTAAATCCAATGTATCATATTAAAAAAATTCCGGCAAGAGCGGAAGTCATTTTCGCAAAAAAAAGGATTCCAAAGCTTTGGAATCCCTTTTCCGAAAGACCAATTTATTTCTGTGCGATCTCATACATCGCTGCCGCGATAATCTGGTAAGACAACATCATCTTCTCTACATCGGCACACTCGTTCGGCTGATGGATTACGTCCGGTTCTCCCGGGAACGTCGGTCCAAATGCAACCATATTGTCAAATGCTTTTGCGTATGTACCGCCTCCGATTGCAATCGGCTGATCGTCTCTTCCTGTTTCTTCTTTGTATACTCTCATCAGCTTCTGAATCAGCTCGGAATCCTTCGGCACATATAAGAGCTTTCCTTCCGATTCCACATTAGCGTTCAGTCCATAAGCCTCCGCATGTTTCTTTACATGTTCGATCAGCACTTCCCGATCCCCATTCTTCGGATAACGAATATCCAATGTGAAGAAAAGCTTCTCCGGAGTACAGTCTACTACGCCAAGATTAAGTGTTGTCTGTCCGGTCTCTTCATCTGTCCAGCAGATATCAAGGGATTTCCCATTGGTCTCTGTCCCGATCTTCTCCAGAATGAAGTGGATCATCTGCTCCAGAGCTCCGCCGATCCCGGCATCTTTTACTGCCTCAAACAGTTTAACCGCAGCATTGACACCTTTCTCCGGCGTACTTCCGTGAGCGCCCATTCCTTCTGCAACAATCGTTGTCTTGCCGTCTTCTTTGGTAACGGTGATTCCTTCTGTTTCTTTTACATCCAGATCGCCTTCCACTACCATGGTACATCTAGGTGTTACGACATTCTTTGCCGTACCTCCCTGGATGGAAAGGACTTTGATATTGGATGGATTTTCTATCTTTTTTGTTACTTCCCAGAAAGACTGTCCTTTCTCACAAAAGATGACAGGGAACTGTCCGTCCGGTGTAAATCCAATCGCCGGTTTCTCTCCGCCTGCCTCATTGTAATGACGTACACAGGAAGAACCATTCTCCTCGTCGGTTCCGAAAATGACACGGATTCTTCTGTCGATTTTAAGATCCAGGTCTCGAATCGCTTTCAATGCGTAAATCGCGCCGATCACCGGGCCCTTGTCATCCAGGACACCCCGTCCGTACATCTGTCCGTCGTGGATCTCGCATCCAAGCGGCGGGTATTTCCAGCCTTCTCCAAGTGGAACGATATCAAGGTGACCCAGGACTGCCGCCATCTCCTCACCGTCTCCATATTCGATCCAGCCCACTTTATTGTCCAGGTTGCCAGTCTTAAATCCAAGCTTCTCCCCCAGCGCCAGTGCGTGATCCAAAGCCTCTTTCGGCCCTCTTCCATATGGTGCGTCCTCTTCCGGAGCGCCCTTGACGCTCTCGATCGCAATACTTTCTTTGAGGGAGGCAAAAATTTCATCTTTAAGCTCCATCATTTTTTCATTCAGTTTTTCATATCCCATTGCTATAACTCCTTTCGCTGAACAACTTCAGCATAGTAACTCACAGAATTATTTTATAATATTCCTCTACAAAAGGCAAGAGATATCAAACGATTTCGGCAGAGCATTTCTTATCATCTGACAAATAAATAACAACTAGAACAACAATGAATTTCCATATCGGAACTTGTAAAGCAATCTTTGCGTTTCTGGATCATATCTACTGAAAAAGTTTTTTAATATTCTACGATCCGGTATCCCAGTTTCATCTGCATCGGCACCTGATTTCCATGCTCAATAGCGTCCAAAAGCATCTCTGCCGCCTTGACTCCGCTTGTTTTATCGTAAAAGTGAACGGTTGTGATACCATCGGAGACTGCTCTTAAAAAGCGGTTGTCACCAAAGCCTGTCACCTGAAACTTTTTTCGTTTGTCGGGTTTTCTTTCTTTTAATGCCTGCATCACGCCCGCCGCGATCGTATCGGTGGCACATGATAGGATATCGATATCAGGCTCTTTGTCCAAAAGATCCTTTGCCTGATGATATCCGGATTCCACAGAACATTCGGCGAGCCGGTATCGCTCCTTCATCAGTTTGATCCCCTGCTCTCTCAACCCGTCCCGGAAGCCGTCCTCTCTTGCCTGCCCCGCTACCCTGTCATCTCTTGTCACACCGATATAGGCGATCTCTTTCTGTCCGCTTGAAGAGATTTTCTCCGCCAGTGCCTTTGCCGCTCCATAGTCATCATGATACACGCAGTTTGCCTTATCCGTGTACTGGCCAATTACCACGATTGGCACTCTGCTCTGCTCAAAAAACACTTCATGCTTTCTGGAAATAACTGTCGCGATCAGAATGATCCCATCCACCGGATAGTTTTCAAAAAGCCTCATAGTTTCCAATTCTTTGTCCGATTGGTTGTTTGTCCAAGTCAAAAGCATCTGGAACTGCTTTTCCGCAAGCACCTCTCCGATGCCATCTGTCACCCTCGCAACTGACTCGGAACTAAGCCTTGGTGCGACCACTCCAATTAGCCTCGCCCTTTTGGTCCGGAGATTTCTCGCCTGGGCAGACGGATGGTATCCCGTCTTCTCGATTGCCGCACGAATCCGCTCCTTTTTCTCCTCGCTTATATACCCGCCATTTAAGTATCTTGAAACAGCCGCACTGGACACCTGTGCAAGCTGTGCAATTTCTTTGATTGTCATGTTACCTATGATCTCCTTTTTCCATTTCATGTACTACTTCATCCTCTGTATGAAGAATAAAATGATGTTTCCGAAAGGTCAGTACTCCCTCTCTTTGCAGCTTACCAAGCACCGCCGAGAGTGCGCTTCGGTCCGCCGCCAAATAATCCGCAAGCTTCTGCCGGTCAAATGGAATATCAAACTCCCGGCTTCCTTGTTTCGCCGCCTGCTCTCCCAGGTAAGAGAGCACCTTCTCCCGCAGGGTTCTTCTGGAAAGGTGGGATACGCGGTTTGCCAGAAACAGGTTTTTCTCGGCCAGGATGTGCATCATATTTTCTACAAGTCTCCCCTTTCCCCTTCCGCCTCCTTCGGGCCGCATCATCCGTCCGTAAGAAATCCACAGGATTCTCGTCTTCTTTGCCGCCTCCACCGTCACCAGAGAGGGCTCCCCGGATGCCGCAAACGCCTCGGCGAAGATCTCTCCTGGAAACCCCTGTGACAGAAGAGTCGTGCTGCCGCTGAATTCTTCTTTCAAAATTACGATTCCGCCCTCCAGCACGATCCCGAAGTCCCTTGGCACTTCCCCGGCAAAGAGCAAGATCTCTCCTTTTTCATAGTCCTTCTCTTTCACCTGCATCTCCCGCAGAACCGCCCCCATCTCCGCTTCTGTCAACCCCGAAAAGAGCGGGCACCGGGATAATATCTTTTTTTGCTCCATGTTTCTCCTCCGTTGTGATTACAACCGACTCTTTTTCCAGAGTGTACTATTCTATGTTCAAGAAGTCAAGCTGTTGTCGGTAAAACCAGACCCATCTGTCTGAAGACAGCATACCAATCATTTACCTTGGCAAAATCAGACGAAGGAGGATCATTATGGTCAGAAAAATCATCAAAATCAACGAAGCGCTCTGCAATGGTTGTGGCCTTTGCGCCAAAGACTGTCACGAGGGAGCTATCGAAATGGTAAACGGGAAAGCAAAACTGGTACACGAGCACTACTGCGACGGTCTGGGGGATTGTCTTCCTTCCTGTCCTGTGGACGCAATCTCCTTTGAAGAACGGGAAGCCCCGGCTTACGACGAGGCCGCAGTCAAAGCAGCCCAGAAAGAAAAGAGAATCCCGCCACAGCAACATGCATTTGACGATACACTTGCCTGCGGCTGTCCCGGCAGCATGGCAAAGCAGATTCGAAAAGAACCTCAGGGAGCCTGTTCACATACACCGACTATGTCCCCATCAGGAAATCCGGGGCAGCTCTCCCAGTGGCCGGTTCAAATCAAGCTGATGCCGACGAACGCTCCCTATTATGACGGTGCTCATCTTTTGATAGCCGCCGACTGTACTGCCTACGCCTACGGCAATTTTCATCAGGATTTTATCCGGGGACGCATCACTCTTATTGGATGCCCAAAACTGGATGAAGGAGATTATACCGAAAAGCTGACCGCTATTCTGTCACAAAATGACATTAAGAGCCTGACTATCGTCAGAATGCAGGTGCCTTGCTGCAGCGGACTGGAACGCGCGGCTGTCCAAGCACTTAAAGGCAGTGGAAAATTCATCCCTTGGCAGGTTCGGGTTATCACCTCGGAAGGCCAGATTCTCGACTACTAACCGGAAACTTATCTTAACACATTTGATACTGCAGCCTGAAATGTATTTCCATCACTGGAAGTGCAAAAAATCAGGAGGACGTTTACGAGCGTCCTCCTTTTTTCATCTTTATATTGTTTTCTTCTCATTTTTTCCCTGCGTGATGATGCGCACGTCAACTCCACGCTTGGCGGCAAGTGTCAGCGCATGGCTCATCTCATCGGTAATGATAAGGTAAGGAGTGATAAACCAGCAATAACGCTGAGCCTTGTTTGCCATGCTGAT